>BNJU01005058.1_pt1 | contig 134007 bp, 164 predicted proteins | sample 8539281 | NCBI WGS metagenome assembly BNJU01 (sample SAMD00202456, study PRJDB9452) | human saliva metagenome | isolation source: human saliva | place: Japan | reverse complement strand
ATGAAGATTCTACTTTTCAGGGTGAGTTTTATTTACCTCCGCGGCGGTATTAGAACTGGGCAAAAAGTAGGAAAATATGATATAATTTAATGAAAATACCTGTCCCTATCTATAGGATAAAAGGAGAAAAAGATGAAGAAAAATTGTATTTGCTAGCGCTGGCTATTGCCTTAGCTGGAGCAGTTTGCAGCAGTGATGTTTTGCTAATGACAGATTGGTGGCAACACAATCTGCTGATGGTGAAATGAAAAATGTTTTGAGTTCAAGTGTTAAATCCTTCTAGTGGCAACGTTTTAGTTGGGATTAAGGGAGAATTTTTAACCCCAGATAAACAAGCTATTTTGGATGCGATTAATAAGATTCGTAAGGAAGCAGCTGATGAAGGTTTGATAGATAAGTATGTCCCTATCAAATGGTCTGCACTGTCTTAGAAAAACTGCTTTTTGTACGCGCTACTGAGGTGTCAGTAACTCTGAAACCTGAGCGTCTTTCTACGAAAAGAAATCTGGACTGCTTTTCCATCTAGATAATAATATAAGAGGAGAAGCTTTAGATGTGAACTATGAAGGTTTTCTAAAAGCAATTGAAAACTGGCATGCTGAGAAGGCAATTATGTAGCGAAAAGAAGGTGGAACATCTAAAGAATTTACAGGTTATTATGAGGTTCTGATCAATTCTAAATTTACCTATGTGGGGCTTGCAGCTTTTAGAAATGCAGCTAGTTCTCAGAAAGTGGCAACGATTTCTATAGCTTTAGGTGATGATGCTTCTTCAGAGGAATTGGCTGGTGGATATGGTTCTGCTATTCAGTATACAGAAGTGACTGCATCAAACCTTTCAACAGTTAAAAGTAAAGCTACAGTTGTAGAAAAACCGCTGAAAGACTTTAGAACATCTACATCTAGCCAGTCTGGTTGGGTGAAGTCTAATGGAAAATGGTATTTTTATGAGTCTGGTGATGTGAAGACAGGCTGGGTAAAAACAGGTGGTAAGTGGTACTATCTGAATGATTTAGGTGTCATGCAGACTGGATTTGTAGAAGTTGATGGAGCATGGTATTTCCTTGATAGTTCTGGCGCGATGTTTACAGGTTGGGGAACAGATGGTAGCAGATGGTTCTACTTTGATGGTTCAGGAGCTATGAAGACAGGCTGGTACAAGGAAAATGGTACTTGGTATTATCTTGATCAATCAGGTGTCATGAAGACAGGTTGGTTTAAAGTAGGCAAGTACTGGTACTATGCATATGGTTCAGGAGCTTTGGCAGTCAGCACAACGACACCAGATGGTTACCGTGTAAATGGTAATGGTGAATGGGTTAACTAGGCTGAAAATAGCAAGTCCTCAGTTAAAAGTATTCATCTTACTTAGGAAAAAGAATGAACAATAAGAAAGAGGTTGATGGTAGACATTGACCTCTTTTTGTTAGAATATAGGCTTCAAGTTGTCTGACTTGACTTTCTTGATGGATATTATATAATAGTTGTAATAATAACAATTACAACAAAAAGAGGACCATTTATGACCTATGAATATAAGAGCCGCATTTATTTGGCAGAGGCAGTTTTAAATGTAAAGGATTTGGCAAGTCAAACAGCCTTTTATCAGCAGATTATTGGTTTAAAAATCCTATCTCAAACTGAGACAGAGGCCGTTCTGGGACTTGGAGGAAAAGCTTTGGTACAGCTGATTCAAGCACAAGAGAGCGGTGAAGTAAGGGAACATTATGGCCTTTACCATCTGGCTATTCTCTTGCCGACACGAAAGGCTTTGGCTGATGTCTTGAAACACCTGACAGATTTACAGATTCCTCTTGTGGGTGGTGCAGACCATGGTTACAGTGAAGCTATTTACTTGGAAGATTTGGAGGGGAATGGCATTGAACTCTATCGAGATAAGCCAGTTTCCACATGGGATATTCGAGACGATGGACGAATTATCGGGGTGACGGAGGCCCTTGAGGCGCAGGATATTTATGAGTTGGGGGAAAGAGTAGAGCCCTTTATCCTAGCAGAAGGTACGAGAATGGGGCATATCCATCTTTCCGTCAAGGACAGTCGAAAGTCCAGCCAGTTTTATCAAAAAGTGTTAGGACTAGAGGATAAATTTAGTGTGCCTAGCGCTAGTTGGATTGCAGCTGGAGACTACCATCATCACTTAGCAGTCAACGAATGGGGTGGGAAAGGTCTGGCTCCGCGTAAACAAGGCCTGCCAGGCTTGGCCTACTATGTCATTGAAGTCGCACATAAAGAAGAACTGTTAACGATCGAGCAGCGAGTACAAGAAGTTGATGCACCAATCAAGTGGTTGACATCTAGCCAGTTGGAAATCACATACTCAGACGGAATTGTGATTCGTGTTCGCTTAGATAGATAAAACTAGGAATTTCTATCAAGTTATCAGCATGGCTAGTTTACTTTTTGAAAAGTCTGTGGTAACAGAACTGCGTGAGACGGATGGTCGAGAATTTTGACAAAGAAGCTGATTAGAGATATAATGAAGAAAAATCGAGCAAGGAAAAAGAGATGACAAATTCAAAGTATATCACTCGTCTGAAACGTTCAGAGGGCCAGTTGCGTGGAATTCAGAAGATGATTGAAGAGGATCGTGACTGTGCTGATATTGTGACGCAACTGACAGCCGTGAAATCTAGTGTAGAGCGCGTGATTGAGATGATCATTACCGAAAACCTTACTGAATGTATCAATCAGCCGCTAGATGATCCTGAAGCCCAAAAGGAACGCCTAGAAAAGGCTATCCGATACTTGATTAAACGGAAATAAATGGATGAGAGTTGCAAAGATCTTCGCTATTAGAATAGTTTAATGTGAATCAAGAGAGGCTGAAAAAGTCTTTAAAATTAAAAAAATGCATACTATCAGGTGTTGAAAAGCCTTGATAGTATGCATTTTATTGTAGGGAGATTTACTTCACTTTCTCCTGAAATTGAGTTTTTGCCCAGCTCCTCTTGATTATTCTACTTGATCGGGCCAAGCATTCATGCCACCTTCTACATTGGTAACGGTGAGGCCTTGGGAGCTGAGAAATTGGCAGGCAGAGGCAGAACGCACTCCACCTTGACAGATGACATGGTATTCATGGTCAGGTTTGAGTTCTTTGTATCCTTGTTCCAAGGTACTTAACGGAAGATTTTTGGCACCTGGTGCATGTCCTGCTTGGAATTCATGTACTTCACGGACATCGATAAGTTCTAGATTTTCATTTTGATATTTTTTTCATAAAAAGTCAGCCATGCTGATATTAGTTTCCATATTCTACTCCTTCTGGCTTAGCCATTTTGTATAGTGAATAAGCGCCGTCAAGGTTTTGGACGGTAAATCCTGCTTGTTTGAGGATACGCTCTGCGATATAGCTGCGCAAACCACTGTGGCAGCTAACGATATAGGCTTGGTTCTTGTCCAGTTCGTCCAAGCGCTCCCGTAGTTCGTTTAGGGGGATGTGGATGGTATCGACTTTGAGTCTACCACTTTGGAATTCGCCACTTGTCCGTACATCTAGAAATTTCTTACCCTTAGCCAGTTCGTCTTCGAGCTGGTACCATTGAATATTGTCGCTGAGACCTTCGATAAGATTCAAGGCTGCGTAGCCCAGCATATTGACGGGATCCTTGGCAGAGCCAAATGGTGGCGCATAGGTGAACTCCAATTCTGGCAAGTCAAAGACGGTGAGATTTCCCTTGATAGCAGTTGCCAGGATATCGATTCGTTTGTCAACGCCTTTCTTCCCGACTCCTTGGGCACCGTAGATTTTTCCAGTGGTTGGGTCAAAGAGGAGCTTCAAGGTCATATCAGTAGCGCCTGGATAATAACCAGCGTGGTCTTTCCCACTGACATGAAGGGCCTTGTAAGGAAGTTGATTCATGCTAAGGATACGCTCGCTGAGACCAGTCGAAGCAGCTGTCATATCAAAGGCACGAACGATAGCAGTGCCGATACTTCCCTTGTTTGTATGTTCTAGTCTTGCGATGACGTCTGCCACTTGGCGTCCCTGACGATTGGCAGGAGAAGCGAGAGAGATGAGAGCATCTTGGCCTGTAATCTCTTGCTTGACGACGATGGCATCCCCAACTGCAAAAATATCTTTTTGACTGGTTTCATAATGTTCATCGACCAGGATTCCACCACGAAGTCCCAGTTCAATCCCCGCAACTTTGGCCAGTCCGTTTTCAGGTTCAACACCGACAGAAAGAATGGTGAGGTCAGAAGCAATCTTTTGACCATTTTCTAGAACGATGATATTTCCTTGGTCTTCAAATCGAGTCGCAGACTGAGAAGTGATAACGCGAACGCCATTTTTGACCAATTCTGCTTGGATAAAGGCTGCCATTTCTTGATCCAGTGGTGGTAAGACATGGGGTGCTTTCTCAACGATAGTAACTTGCAATCCACGTTTCGCTAGGTTTTCAGCCATTTCAAGTCCGATAAAGCCTGCACCGATAACGACAGCTTCTTTTGGATGATTGTCCAAGGCTGCCATAATTTCATCGAGATCGGGAACGTTGCGAAGCGTGTAGGTATTCTTAGTTTCTGCCAAACCCTCAATGGCAGGAACAAATGGTTTAGCTCCTGGGGAGAGAATCAACTTGTCGTAGTTTTCTGTAAATTCTTGTCCATCGTGTCGTACCGTCACAGTGTGTTCTGCTGGGGAAATACTGATGACCTCGTGAAATGGTCGCACGTCCAGATTAAAGCGTGCCTTGAGACTTTCAGGAGTTTGGACCAATAAACTATCACGGTTTGCAATTTCTCCTGAACATAGTAAGGAAGTCCGCAGTTTGCAAAGGAAACAAAGGGACCTTTCTCAAAAATAGTGATTTCAGCGTCTTCCATGAGACGTCTGAGACGGGTTGCTGCTGACATTCCGCCTGCAACTCCCCCGACAATGATAATTTTCATTGACTTTCTCCTTTATAAATTTAGATGACCTTACCTGTCCAAGCACTCATACCGCCTCGGACATTGATAACATCGTAGCCTTTTTTCTTAAGCTTTTTAGCAGCCATCTTACTACGCATACCAGAATGACAAATGACATAAAGTGTTTCTTTTGTCGCTGGTGTGTAGGAACCAATTTCGGTTAGAGGAACATTTTTGGCACTTTTGATATGTCCTCTACGAAATTCCATCGGCGTCCGAACATCCAGTAGCTGAATTGGTTCCTTGAGTTTTAGATTCTAACTCGCTGGTAGAAATACTGTCAATTTTTGTAAATAAGTGAAACATAGGCACCTCCAAATATACCCTTATGGGGTATATTAAACCATGAAGTTAAGTTTTTGTCAAGCAAGTTGTTTTGACTTGGGATAGGGAATGGTTTCGATAGTTTAGAAAGCAGCCTATTCTTGACCTTTCAAAGCCTTTTTGATATGATGGGCTCAAAGTAAGTGTGAGGTATAAAGATGACCAGTGAATACCAGAAAATGATAGCGGGAGAGTTTTACCGTCCATCGGACCCAGAACTGAGAGCCTTGGCTCAGGCTTCTCGTCAGAAGCAGGCTGCCTTTAACAAGGAAGAAGATCCCTTGAAAGGGGCGGAGCTTATCAAGAATTGGTTTGGCTCAACTGGGAAAAATCTCTATGTCAATCCACGACTGGTAGTCGATTATGGAGTCAATATCCATCTAGGGGAGAATTTTTATTCTAATTGGAACTTGACCATGCTGGATGTTTGTCCGATTCGTATCGGGGACAATGCCATGATTGGTCCTAATTGTCAGTTTTTAACCCCACTCCATCCATTGGATCCGCATGAACGTAATTCAGGTGTGGAATATGGCAAGCCCATCACCATTGGAGACAATTTCTGGGCTGGAGGAGGTGTCATTGTCCTTCCTGGAGTGATACTGGGAGATAACGTTGTTGCAGGAGCTGGGGCTGTGATCACCAAATCTTTCGGAGACAATGTTGTCCTAGCTGGCAATCCTGCGCGTGTGATTAAGGAGATACCTGTGAAGTAGAAGTAAAAAGGAACAACGGGGCTTGTTTCTTTTTTGTAGGTTTCATCATCTTTTACCAAGCCCACATTTACCTACTCTATCTCTTAGCAAGTCTCCTTCATTAAGAAGTTTTAAAGCATCTCGTAACTGGGATTTTTTTTTGATGCAATAAGTGCTAGTGTAGGGAGAGAGTTTTTCTAGATGAGTAGATGATGTCAACGATTTTTCTATTTATTTTCAGTCAAAGATGATATAATAGTAAGGTCGCAAACACTAGACTGCGCAGGCAGGAGGTGATCTTATGTGCGTTTTCATCGAACTTGTCTTGCTACCAATTCTTGCTGGTATACTAGCGAATGTCTTATCGGAGTGGCTTATCCGATTTGTAGCAAGCAAATGCGACAAGAAAAAGAAATAGCCTGAGCGCCTTGAGCAAGCGCAAAAAAACACCACTGGCGGCAACCGGTGGTGTTTCCTTATATGCTTATTTCATCGAACTTTTAAGCAAGTCCATTGTACCATTAAAAAGAGTCTTTGTCAAAAATGTTGCGATTGTATTGTTTTTCTCCTCAGTTTATCATTCTTCTCCTTGACACTCCGTCAGCTTTTGTTATAATAGTACAAAATTAGAGGAGGTAGGCTATGATTCAGAAACACGCGATTCCCATTTTAGAGTTTGATGATAATCCTCAGGCGGTCATCATGCCCAATCACGAGGGGCTGGATTTGCACTTGCCAAAGAAGTGTGTTTATGCTTTTTTAGGTGAGGAGATTGACCGCTATGCTCAGGAAGTAGGAGCAGAGTGCGTCGGCGAGTTCATTTCTGCCACCAAGACCTACCCCGTTTATGTCATGGACTACAAGGGTGAAAAAGTATGTCTAGCCCAAGCTCCTGTTGGTTCTGCCCCAGCTGCCCAGTTTATGGATTGGTTGATTGGCTATGGTGTGGAGCAGATTATTTCCGCTGGAACCTGTGGTGTGCTGGCTGATATAGAGGAAAATGCCTTTCTAGTCCCTGTTCGCGCTCTGCGTGATGAAGGAGCTAGTTATCACTATGTGGCACCTTCTCGTTATATGGAAATGCAGTCAGAGGCTATTACTGCTATTGAGCGAGTTTTGGAAGCTAGAGGGATTCCTTATGACGAAGTCATGACCTGGACCACAGACGGTTTTTACCGAGAAACGGCTGAAAAGGTGGCTTATCGCAAGAAAGAAGGCTGTGCTGTTGTGGAGATGGAGTGCTCTGCTCTTGCGGCAGTAGCCCAGCTACGTGGGGTTGTCTGGGGAGAGTTGCTCTTTACCGCAGATTCCTTAGCAGACTTGGACCAGTACGATAGTCGTGACTGGGGTTCAGAAGCTTTCGAGAAGGCCTTGGAACTCTGCCTTGAGATAGTCTCTCAGTTCTAGCTCTTCTCCTTCTTTTTATGGTACAATGGATGTATGTTATTCAAATTATTTGTGAAAAAAATTGAAAGGGCTTTGGGCGAACTTCCACCAGCTCGTCGCATCTTTTTAAGTTTCGCTGGAGTTATTTTTATAGGTTCTCTCCTTTTGAGTTTGCCTTTTGTTCAGGCAAATAGTTCGCAGGCCACTTATTTTGACCATCTTTTTACGACAGTGTCCATGGTCTGTGTGACTGGCCTTTTTACGCAACCAGTGGCTATGACCTATAATGTTTGGGGGCAGTTGATTTGTATGCTCTTGATACAGATTGGTGGTCTGGGGCTCATGACTTTTATCGGGGTCTTTTATATTCAGGGGAAGCAAAAACTCAGTCTGCGTAGTCGTGAAACCATTCAGGAGAGTTTTAGTTATGGGGAGACTCGGTCGCTGAAGGCCTTTATGCGGTCCATCTTTTTGACGACTTTTCTGGTGGAGGGCTTGGGTGCCTTCCTGCTAAGTTTCCGTTTTATTCCTGAGTTTGGCTGGGGACGAGGCATTTTTACCTCTATCTTTTTAGCCATTTCAGCCTTTTGTAATGCTGGTTTTGATAATTTTGGTAGTAGCAGTTTAGTGGCTTTTTCAGACGGATCCCTTGATCAATCTGGTCATTGCTGGTTTGATTATCACAGGTGGTCTGGGATTTATGGTCTGGTTTGACTTGGCAACCCAGTTTGACAAGAAGAAAAAACGCCGTCTGCGTTTCCACACCAAGCTGGTCCTCTTCTTAACTGCAGGGATCTTGCTGTTTGGGACAGTATCCACACTCTTTACGGAGTGGCACAATCCTGGAACCATTGGCAATCTCAGTGTTCCAGAGAAAGTGCTAGTCAGCTTTTTCCAAACTGTTAGCATGAGAACGGCTGGTTTTGCTTCTATTGACTACACTCAAGCTCGGCCTGTTACTTTATTTATCTATATCTTACAGATGTTTCTCGGTGGGGCGCCTGGAGGAACAGCTGGGGGGCTCAAGATTACGACTTTCTTTGTCTTATTGGTCTTTGCGCGTAGTGAGTTGTTGGGCTTACCTCATGCCAATGTTACGCAGAGAACCATTGAGGCTCGCACAGTCCAAAAGTCCTTTAGTGTCTTCATTATCTTTTTGATGACCTTCTTGTTGGGCTTGATGTTGCTAGGAATTACGGCAGAAGGAACACCGCGATTTATCTACCTTATGTTTGAGACCATTTCAGCCCTTGCGACAGTTGGGGTAACGGCGAATCTGACACCAGAACTGGGCAAGTTAGCTCTCAGCATTGTCATGGTGCTCATGTTTATCGGCCGTATCGGTCCCTTGACCTTGTTGGTTAGTCTAGCGGATTACCAGCCTGATAAGAAAGATTTGATTCAGTATATGAAAGCAGATATTAGTATTGGATAAGAAAGGAAGAATGATGTCAGATCGTACAATTGGAATTTTAGGTTTGGGGATTTTCGGGAGTAGTGTCCTGATGGCCCTAGCCAAGCAAGATATGAATATCATTGCCATCGATGACCACGCCGAGCACATCAATCAATTTGAGCCTGTTTTGGCGCGTGGAGTTGTTGGCGATATTACAGACGAGGAACTCCTCAGAACTGCAGGTATTGATACCTGTGATACGGTTGTCGTTGCAACAGGGGAAAATCTGGAGTCGAGTGTGCTTGCAGTTATGCATTGTAAGAGTCTAGGTGTACCAAGGGTTATTGCCAAGGTCAAAAGCCAGACAGCTAAGAAGGTGCTAGAAAAAATCGGTGCTGACTCGGTGATTTCACCTGAGTATGAAATGGGGCAGTCCCTAGCGCAGACCATTCTCTTTCATAACAATGTCGATGTCTTTCAGTTGGATAAAAATGTGTCTATCGTGGAGATGAAAATTCCGAGTGTTTGGGCAGGTCAAAGCCTGAGTCAGCTAGATCTACGTGGCAAATACAACCTAAATATCCTAGGATTTCGTGAACAAGAAAATTCACCGCTGGATGTCCAGTTTGGACCTAATGACCTCTTGAAGGCAGATGCCTATATCTTGGCAGTCATTAACAACCAGTATCTAGATGACTTGGCAGAACTAAATTCGTAAGGAGGGAACTTCCCTCTTTTTTTGATGTCCAAGGTAGCAGATAGAGAGAAACCAGTATCCTGATTGAGGTTAGAACCCCTTGTATTCTAGTAAAAGTCCTTCAGAAGCTGGACTTTATGGTAAAATAGAAAGAAGTGACAAGAGAGTAAGAAAAAATCAGTCCCCTAAAGGAGTAGATCATGAAATTATTGTCTATCGCCATTCCTAGCTATAATGCCGCAGCCTATCTTCATTACTGTGTGGAGTCGCTAGTGATTGGTGGTGAGCAAGTTGAGATTTTGATTATCAATGACGGGTCCCAGGACCAGACTCAGGAAATAGCTGAGCGTTTATCCAGCAAGTATCCTAGCATCGTTAGAGTCATCTATCAGGAAAATAAAGGCCATGGCGGTGCGGTCAATCGCGGTTTGGCGGAGGCCTCTGGGCGCTATTTTAAAGTAGTTGATAGTGATGACTGGGTGGATTCTCGTGCCTACTTGAAAATTCTTGAAACCTTGCAGGAACTAGAGAGCAAGGGTCAAGAGGTTGACGCCTTTGTGACCAATTTTGTCTATGAAAAGGAAGGCCAGTCTCGTAAGAAGAGTATGAGTTACGAGTCAGTCTTGCCTGTCCAGCAGATTTTTGGCTGGGACCAGGTCGGAAATTTCTCCAAAGGCCAGTATATCATGATGCACTCGCTGATTTACCGGACAGATTTGTTGCGAGCGAGTCAGTTCCAACTGCCTGAGCATACCTTTTATGTCGATAATCTCTTTGTCTTTACCCCCCTCCAGCAGGTTAAGACCATGTACTATCTACCTGTCGATTTCTATCGTTATTTGATTGGGCGTGAAGACCAGTCTGTTAATGAGCAAGTGATGATTAAGCGCATTGACCAGCAACTCAGGTCAATCGACTCTTGGTAGACCAGCTTGATTTATCTAAAGTGAGCCACCCCAAAATGCGAGAATATCTGCTGAATCATATTGAGATTACGACGGTGATTTCCAGTGCCCTGCTCAACCGAGCTGGAACAGCGGAGCATCTGGCAAAAAAACGTGAGCTGTGGACCTATATTCAGCAGGAAAATCCAGAGGTCTTTCAGGCTATCCGCAAGACCATGTTGAGCCGTTTGACCAAACATTCGGTCTTGCCAGCTCGCAAACTTTCCAATGTCGTCTATCAAATCACCAAGTCTGTTTACGGATTTAATTAATATAAGTATTTTATAAGAGGGATTTAAGAAAAATTTTAACTTTTTCTTAATCCTTTTTAATTTTAGGAGATTATACTAGAGTCATCAAATAAAGAAAAACTCTAAGGAGAATCCTATGAAATTCAATCCAAATCAAAGATATACTCGTTGGTCTATCCGCCGTCTCAGTGTCGGTGTTGCCTCAGTTGTTGTAGCTAGTGGCTTCTTTGTCCTAGTTGGTCAACCAAGTTCTGTACGTGCCGATGTGGTCAATCTAACTCCAGGTCAAGTCTTACCTGAAGGAACATCGGTAACGAAAGAGAGCGACTTACTAGTAGAACTTCTAAAAGAAGCAGTCGATACAGCTCTTCCTTCAGAACAGGTAGACTCAACACCTAAAGCAAGCTTGGATGCTACAAGCTCTCCAGAAAAAGTGAATGTAGCTGCTAAAGAGCCAGTAGTAGCACCAAAAGAAGAAGTGCAAGCAAAACCAGAATCTAAGAAAGAAACAGAAGATGCGCTTAAACCTGCGACAAATCCTGCGCCTACAGTTTCTGGACAAGACCGTGAAGCAAGTGAAGCGCAGCCAGCAACTACTCCAGCTGAAGTCCAAAAAGGCGTAGCTGACAACACTAAAGATACAGTAGATGTCCCAGCTACTTACTTGGATAAGCCAACTTCCCAGGGCCATTCACAGCCGGTGTCAACCAAGTTATTCCATACGAATTCTTTGCCGGAGATGGTATGTTAACCCGCCTTATCTTGAAAGCATCAGACAAGGCTCCGTGGTCAGACAACGGTTCAGCTAAAAATCCCGCTCTCCCACCAGTAGAAAAATTGGGCAAAGGTCTCTACTTCTACGAAGTGGACTTGGCAGGTACCCAAGGTAAATCTGATAAAGAGCTTCTAGACCTCTTGAAACAAAACGGTACTCAAAGCTACAAGGCGACTATCAAGGTGTACGGTGCAAAAGACGGCAAGGCGGATTTGAGTAACCTCGTAGCGACAAAAGATTTGGATGTCAACTTAAATGGCTTAACCACTCCAGCTGAAGTGCAAAAAGGTGTGGCTGACAATACCAAAGACACAGTGGATGTTCCGGCTAGTTACCTTGATAAGGCCAACTTCCCAGGCCCATTCACAGCCGGCGTCAACCAAGTTATTCCATATGAATTCTTCGCAGGTGACGGTATGTTGACTCGTCTTATCTTGAAAGCATCCGACAAGGCTCCATGGTCAGACAATGGTTCAGCTAAAAATCCTGCTCTTCCACCAGTAGAAAAATTGGGCAAAGGCCTTTACTTCTACGAAGTAGACTTGGCAGGTACCCAAGGTAAATCTGATAAAGAGCTTCTAGACCTCTTGAAACAAAACGGCACTCAAAGCTATAAAGCTACCATTAAGGTTTACGGCGCAAAAGATGGCAAGGCCGATTTGACTAACCTCGTAGCGACTAAAGAATTGGATGTCAACTTGAATGGCTTGACCACTCCAGCCGAAGTGCAAAAAGGTGTGGCCGATAATACTAAAGACACAGTAGACGTCCCAGCCACATACTTGGACAAGGCTAACTTCCCTGGCCCATTCACAGCTGGTGTCAATCAAGTCATTCCATATGAATTCTTCGCTGGTGACGGTATGTTAACACGTCTTATCTTGAAAGCATCCGACAAGGCTCCATGGTCAGACAATGGTTCAGCTAAAAATCCTGCTCTTCCACCAGTAGAAAAATTGGGCAAAGGCCTTTACTTCTACGAAGTAGACTTGGCAGGTACCCAAGGTAAATCTGATAAAGAGCTTCTAGACCTCTTGAAACAAAACGGCACTCAAAGCTATAAAGCTACCATTAAGGTTTACGGCGCAAAAGATGGCAAGGCCGATTTGACTAACCTCGTAGCGACTAAAGAATTGGATGTCAACTTGAATGGCTTGACCACTCCAGCCGAAGTGCAAAAAGGTGTGGCCGATAATACTAAAGACACAGTAGATGTTCCAGCTAGCTACCTTGATAAAGCCAACTTCCCTGGCCCATTCACAGCCGGTGTCAATCAAGTCATTCCATACGAACTCTTCGCTGGTGACGGTATGTTGACTCGCCTTATCTTGAAGGCCTCAGACAAGGCTCCATGGTCAGACAACGGCTCAGCTAAAAATCCAGCTCTTCCACCAGTAGAAAAATTAGGCAAAGGTCTTTACTTCTACGAAGTGGACTTGGCAGGTACTCAAGGTAAATCAGATAAAGAGCTTCTTGACCTTTTGAAACAAAATGGAACTCACAGCTACAAGGCAACTATCAAAGTGTACGGTGCAAAAGATGGCAAGGCAGACTTGAGCAATCTTGTAGCGACTAAGGATTTGACAGTAAACTTGAATGGATATCAGTCTCTTACTCAGATGCAATCAGGCTTCGTCCCATCTTCTAATGATTCAGCTATGCCGGCTCCAATGATGAATAGTCATCAAGATACGTCTAAGATGAATGCTCAAATGCCAAGTACCAATCAAGATGAGATGAAATCTAAAATGCCAGCTGCTAGCCAGGATAAGATGATGCCTAACAAAGAGCAAGACAAAACCATGAATGCTAGCCAACCTATGGCAACACCAAGCATGAAACAAGATCAAGTTCCAGCAACTTCAGGCAAAATGTCTGATGAAGGCAAGATGGCCTCTACTAACAAGGTATCAAGTCCAATGATGGCTGATCAAATGAAAGACAAAAAGACATGCTTCCATATACTGGTGAAGCCCAAACATCAATGGCTACTCTTGGATTCTTTGGACTCGCCTTAGCAGGACTGTTAGGTGGTCTCGGTTTGAAAGCTAAAAAAGAGGAAAATGACTAGTCTAGCTACAGACTTTCTATCTAGGATTTGAAAAATCCAGATATCGATTAGAATGTTCGTAAAGAGATTAAAATAGTGTTATACTATTGTGGTATAGCACTGTTTTTTTCAAAGGAGAGACAGATGGGAAAGACAATTTTACTCGTTGACGACGAGGTAGAAATCACAGATATTCATCAACGTTATCTGGTTCAGGCAGGATATCAGGTTTTGGTGGCCCATGATGGAGTAGAGGCCTTAGAAATCTTCAAGCGAAAACCAATTGATTTGATTATTACAGATATCATGATGCCTCGGATGGATGGTTATGATTTGATTAGTGAGGTTCAGTATCAATCTCCAGATCAGCCTTTTCTCTTTATCACGGCTAAGACTAGCGAGCAGGACAAGATTTATGGCCTGAGCTTAGGGGCAGATGACTTTATTGCCAAGCCCTTTAGCCCTCGTGAGCTGGTTTTGCGTGTCCACAATATCTTGCGTCGCCTTCATCGTGGAGGTGAGACAGAAGTCGTCAGTCTCGGGGATTTACGGATGAATCACGGTAGTCATGAGGTCCAAGTCGGAGATGTGGCGCTTGATTTGACAGTCAAATCCTTCGAACTTCTATGGCTTCTAGTCAGCAATCCAGAGCGAGTTTTCTCTAAGACAGACCTCTATGAAAAGGTCTGGCAAGAAGACTACGTAGATGATACCAATACCTTGAATGTTCATATTCATGCTCTTCGACAGGAGTTGGCTAAACATGCTAGTTCAGAAACACCCACCATCAAAACCGTCTGGGGCTTGGGCTACAAAATTGAGAAAGCACGAGGTAGTTAATGAAATTAAAAAGTTATATTTTAGTGGGGTATGTCACTTCAACACTCCTAACGATTATCGTGGTTTTTTGGGCTGTTCAAAAAATGCTGATTGCGAAAAGTGAGATTTACTTTTTGCTTGGGATGACCATCGTTGCCAGCCTTGTCGGTGCTGGGATTAGTCTCTTTCTCCTGTCGCCGGTATTTACGTCGTTGGGCAAACTCAAAGGAACATGCCAAGCGGGTAGCGGACAAGGATTTTCCATCAAATCTGGAGGTTCAAGGACCTGTAGAATTTTCAGCAATTAGGCCAAGCTTTTCAATGAAAATGTCCCATGATTTGCAGGCGACCTTTGATTCCTTGGAAGAAAGCGAACGAGAAAAGGGCTTGATGATTGCTCAACTTTCGCATGATATCAAGACCCCCATAACTTCGATCCAAGCGACGGTAGAAGGGATTTTGGATGGGGTTATCAAGGAAGGAGAACAAGCCCATTATCTAGCAACCATTGGGCGCCAGACGGAAAGACTCAATAAACTGGTTGAGGAGTTGAATTTTTTGACTCTAAATACAGCTAGAAATCAGGTGGAAACGACCAGCAAAGACAGTATTTTTCTGGACCAGCTCTTGATTGAGTGTATGAGTGAATTTCAGTTCTTGATTGAGCAGGAGGAGCGAGATGTCCATTTGCAGGTAATCCCAGAGTCTGCCCGGATTGAGGGAGATTATGCCAAGCTTTCTCGTATCTTGGTGAATCTGGTCAATAACGCTTTTAAATACTCTGCTCCAGGAACCAAGCTGGAAGTGGTGGCTCAGCTGGAGAATAACCAACTTTCAATCAGTGTGACGGATGAGGGGCAGGGCATTGCCCCAGAGGATTTGGAGAATATTTTCAAACGTCTTTATCGTGTCGAAACTTCGCGTAACATGAAGACAGGTGGTCATGGTCTTGGTCTTGCGATTGCGCGTGAATTGGCTCATCAATTGGGTGGAGAAATCACAGTCAGCAGTCAGTACGGTCTTGGAAGCACCTTTACTCTCGTCCTCAACCTCTCTGGCAATGAAAATAAAGCTTAAAACCCCTTTACAAATCTAGTCATTCATGGTAAAATGAATTTTGTGTGAAATATCAGCAGGAAAGCATGAAGCTCGTCAACAGGTGTCTTATGATAAGTAACCTTGGCTGTTTAGGCGAAGGGCATCTGCACGAATCAGGGCTTTCTAAGTGACTATTTCCACCGAAATATTATTTATATCAGGAGGACATTCACATGTCACGTTATACAGGACCATCTTGGAAACAAGCTCGTCGCCTTGGCCTTTCACTTACAGGTACAGGTAAAGAATTGGCACGTCGTAACTACGTACCAGGACAACACGGACCAAACAACCGTTCTAAATTGTCAGAATACGGTTTGCAATTGGCTGAAAAACAAAAACTTCGTTTCACTTACGGTGTAGGTGAAAAACAATTCCGTAACTTGTTCGTACAAGCTACAAAAATCAAAGGCGGAATCCTAGGTTTAACTTTATGCTTCTTTTGGAACGTCGTTTGGATAACGTTGTTTACCGTCTTGGTCTTGCGACTACTCGTCGTCAAGCTCGTCAATTCGTAAACCACGGTCACATCCTTGTTGACGGAAAACGCGTTGATATCCCATCATACCGCGTAACTCCAGGTCAAGTGATCTCAGTTCGTGAAAAATCATTGAAAGTTCCAGCTATCCTTGAAGCAGTAGAAGCTACTCTTGGACGTCCAGCATTCGTATCATTCGACGCTGAAAAATTGGAAGGTTCATTGACTCGCTTGCCAGAACGCGACGAAATCAACCCAGAAATCAATGAAGCACTTGTCGTTGAATTCTACAACAAAATGCTTTAATTTTAAGAAATATCTTACAGAAAGCCTACAACAGTGGGCTTTTTGCTTTATCTTAAAACGTTGATTTCTGGGTTTGCTTAGAGATTTGTAGTCAACTGAAACAGGAGTAGGACAAAAGAGCCTCGTAAAAGGTATTGCAACTTGGTAGTACCTTTTTGAGGTGCTTTTTGATATGAGCCCATGTTTTCTCAATAGGATTGTACTCAGGTGAGTAGGGAGGAAGTGGTAAAAGTTTATGTCCAAATTCTTCACACAAGAGTGCTAGCTTACCCATTCTATGGAATCTTGCATTATCCATAATAATAACTGATGGTGTATTTAATGTTGGCAAGAGAAACTTCTGAAACCATGCTTCAAAAAGTCGCTGGTCATCGTCTCTTCGTAAGTCATTGGGCGATTAATTCACCATTTGTTAGCCCTGCAACCAAAAGAAATCCTCTGATATCTTCTTCCAGATACTTTTACCTCTTATTAACTGACCTTTTTAAAAGAGCGACCATATTCTCGATAAAAAATAAGTATCAAATCCTGTTTCATCAATATAAACAGGGGCTAAAGTGCTTTAAACTATTAAATTTTTTTAAGAAATAAAGCTACTTTTTCTGGATCTTGTTCATAGTAGGTGTGGTTCTTTTTCGAGTGTAGCCCTATAGCTTTGAGAGCATAGTGAATAGTAGTTGGATGACAGCCAAATTCAGAAGCTATTTCAGTCAAATAAGCGTCTGGATTGTCCGTAAGATAGTTTTTAGTCTATCTTTATCAACTTTTCTTGGCTTTGTTCCTTTTACTTGATGCTTTAGGGTCTCCTGTTTTCTCTTTTTAACTTTAACCAGCCATAAATGGTATTACGTGAGATTTGGAAAAACATCGGATGCTTCTGTTATACTACCTGTTCGCTCACAATAGGAGAGAACTTTTTTTACGAAAATCTATTGAATATGCCATAAGAAGATTATACCACATTGTGTACTATTTTTTTGGTTCATTTTACTATACTAGTAAGGTTATTTGTGTATCTAAGTCTATCTATTCCGATAACTAAGCGATGTTGATGATATAAATCTGGTATGATATAATGTTTTAGCCCCCTCAATTTAATGAAGGGAGGTGTTGCCGATGTTAGAAATTATCATCACAATTTTTCTAGCACCCTTAGTAGTCAATATTTTGACAAGCTTGTTTGAGAAATGGCTTAACTCACGCAGAAATAACCTTTAGAGGGCAATAAGCCAAAAAACCTCAACGCAGGGAACGTTGGGGCTTTTTGTTGCCTTGTTAGACAATTATCATCACTATAGAGTCATTCTAACACAACTCCCCCAATATTTCAAGCTTTTGTTTTGATATTCCTCAGAGTGTGTTTGTGGTTTAAGTCAGCTCTATTGAAATGAGCACACGCGCTACTGAGCTCCCTTCTACAGCAAAGAAATCAACTCTTTTCTAGGGGATTTCCGCCCTCATTTTGCTCTTTTGTGCTAAAATAGACTTATAAATTGAAAATAAGGAATGTTTATGAAATCGGGTAATGGTTTTTGGAAAGGCTGTCTCTATTTTTGGGGCTTTTTGTTCTTGTTGGGACTCTTGGTTCAATATGCTCTGCCACTTGCGGCTTGTGTCCTACTGGGTTATGGCGGTTACCGTCTCTATAAACGCTTACGCTATCCTCTTTTGCAGGATCGTTCGCTCGAGGATCGGATTGAGCTGTTAAAAGCTCGTATTCGTCAGGCGGACAAGGATATTCAGCAATTAGAGGGAACTTTATTAGAAAAAGGCTCAGATTCTTATAAGAGTCTGGCCAATCAAGTATTGATCGAACTGCGGGAAATCCATCAGGAGGCGGATCGTCTCAAGTCCTATATCGATGCTGATGTTTATAACCGTATTGACAAAAAGGTTCGTACAGTACGAGCAAACATCGATGTTCAGCTAGAACGTTTGGATAGAGAAAGTCAGGTAGATCTTGAGAATGCGGAGCCAGAGGAATTAGCTCCAGAATTGTCCCAGACCTTGGCCAATATTGCTATTGACCATCAGGCCGTTTTAGACAAGATTGCCACCTCTGCTGAGGGTGATAAGGAAGAATTGACTGCTATTCATAGTTTGAAAATGGAGAAATTCAAAACGATTCTAGAAGGCTATTTAAAGATTAAGGCCAATCCGAAGAACTATAATCGGGCAGAAGAACGTTTGCAACAAGCTAAAGCAGCTATCGAACAATTTGACCTTGAGCTAGACCAAGTCTTGAGAGAACTCAATGAAACAGATATGCGTGATTTTGATATCAGTCTGCGTATCCTAGAAAAAGATCGTAAAGAATAGGTTAGAAATAAAGGAGTAACCATGACAGAATTTAATTTTGATATTGACCAGATTGCCAATAATACAGTAGCTAAGGTGGATAAGACAACCCAAATCATCGAGACAAATACTGGCTCGGACAAGACCTTGACATTCCTTGAAAAGTTGAGCCCTGAGCAGCAAGAAGGAATCAAGGCGCACGTGCCGCAGTTAGTAGACCAGTTTGTCACAAATCAAAATGCTCTTTTGGATTTTGGCCAATCTGCTGTAGAAGGTGTGAATAATACGGTCAATCGTATCTTGTCAGAACAAAAAGAAATTGCAGATTCCCCAAGTGGATGATCTACTCAAGAATACCAACCGTGAGTTGCAAGGTTTTTGTAGTCAAATACAAGAACGCTGAAATTGCTGAGTTAGAAGAAAAAGCCAAACTTTTTGCAACGATTATTTAACAAAGAGTAAAAAAATACCCTCCAGGAATTTTACTTTGATTCAAAAAAACAGTGGAGCAAAAGCTAGATGGCATGGCTGCTGCAGTGGTCAAGCAAGAAGATGTGCTTGCTCGAAATATCGTCTCTGCTGAGATGTTGATTGAGGACAATACCAAATCCATTGAAAATCTAGTGGGAGTGATTTCCTTTATCGAAGCCAGCCAGACAGAAGCTGGCAAGCGCGCTGCAGAATTGAAAGCTCAAGTTGACCAACTCGATACAAGTACGGTAGAATACCAGACCAAGTCTCAAGAATTGGCCCGCATGGCAGAAGTCGTCAATACCCTTGAACAACAGCACACCGAGTATGTCAGCCGTCTCTATGTTGCCTGGGCAACAACACCTCAGATGCGCAATCTTGTGAAGGTATCATCTGATATGCGCCAAAAATTGGGTATGCTTCGTCGCAATACCATTCCAACAATGAAGCTTTCGATTGCCCAACTTGGTATTTTGCAACAATCAATGAAATCAGGTGTCGTGGCAGATGCCATTGTCAATGCCAATAATGCTGCCCTTCAGATGCTAGCTGAAACCAGCAAGGAAGTGATTCCGCAGATGGAAAGAATTGCCCAAAGCCCGACAGTCGCTGTTGAGTCTGTTACCAAACTGGCTGAAAGTCTGGTCGCTCAAAACCAGGGTATCGTCGCAGCTATTGAATTGGGACGCCAGAAACGTGCCCAACTAGAAACAACCATCGTCAAGTCCGCAGAAATGATCAACGATTCTGTCAAGCTACGCGATGAAAAAATCGTCCAAGTCCTTCTAGACCAAGGCAAGGCCGCCCAGAAAGAAGTACAAGAATAACACAAGTCCCTTGTGAGTATAGCTTGCAAGGGGATTTTGCTTGTTTTAGTAGAAGTTTTAAGGTCAGGGAATGATTGCTAGATTTAGAGAGAATGCCCTAGAAAACCTTTTCACTACTAGTCTTTTATGATACAATGGAAAGAAGTAAAGGCGCTGTTTTTGCGATGTCGCAACGCCTTGGATGAATGAAAAGGAAGAGTCCCTATGGTTAAGCAAACAAGTCCCTTGCAGAGAGCTATATTCGTGTCCTCGTACCCATTTTCAAAACCTGCCAATATTTTTGGTAGGCTTTTTGCGTTGTAGAAATGGGGTATGAACATGGCTTACACTTTATCAAAAGAATTAGAACAAGAACTCATCATTTCAGCACCTGAGTTACAGGCTAGTTACGCTGCCATCGTAGAATACCTAGAAGCTATCAACCAGAAAGAAACATCTGGAAGCAATTCTCAGGAACTCCAGAACCAGCTTGCTATTCAGCTGAGACGTTTAGAAGATTTGGTGCAGGGTTATATCCAAATAAAGAAGAACCCGCATCACTACCTAGATGCAGATAAAGACCTGACGGCAGCCTATCAAGCTATAAAAGGGACGGAGCAAGTTCTTCTGGAAAAATTACAACATCTCAATCAAGCAGCCTTGCAGGATTTCCATATCAGCCAGAGACTCTCTCCTAAAGACGAGACTGCTATCCCTGTGGCAGGAAAAGCCAAAACCAAACAGGAATTGGCTATCGAGCGGGACTTGATCAACCAGTTGATAAAGGGAAAAAGTCAATGGGTGTATCGACCTGAGTTAAATACAGAAGACCTCCTATGGGGAAACTTTTTTGCCAAGCTGGAAGCTAATAATGTCCGCATTTTGCAAGACAATCCCCTTACAAATTCAGAGAAAAATCAAATCAAAAACCAGCTCAATTTCGTTAACTGCTATGAAGCAGCCAAGTGGATAACAGGGGAAAATGGGATTGCCAAGGTGCAGGTTCAACGTGAAGATGCCAGTCTAGGCACCATTCGCTTGAAGTCTTGTGGAGAAATAATGTCGCTGGTGGCAAATCCAGCTATGAGGTTGTCAGCCAAGTCATCACAGGAGGAGAAGGGATTCGCCAGCGCCGTGAGGGATGTGACTTTGTTAATCAATGAGTCTGCCTATGATTCAAATCGAACTGAAAAAGCCGTTCTCATCCTTACATGGATGCCTTCCGTCAGATTAAAAATACGACCAGAAGGACAGTTCGAGGTATTTTTCAAGTCTTCAGATGTTTGTCGTCTCTAATGTCACAGACACCCGCTACATCGCAGCTGCCAAAGCCAACAAACTAAATGAACGCTTCTTGATCAAGTGGGTGGATAGTGAAAATAGACCTCAACCTCAACTATTTGACTTTGCAGAGTCTGTCTTGTCCATACCGAGAGCCCACGAGATGGTCATGCAGTATTCTGTCATCGATGATGACAAGAAGGCCTTGATTCTATTGCGCCCTATCAGGGTTCATGCCATTGAGGCTATCCGTGAAGCCAGTCGCAAGCGCCAGTCAGGCTATCTTGGCATACGACTGGTTCAGGAAAAAAACCCTGACCTCTTATGAGGTTTCGCGCAATCTGCTCCAGATTCCATCCATCGAAAAGACAATCTTTGTGATTGATAGGACAGACCTTGACCAGCAGACGACTAGTTCATTTCAGTCTTACGCAGAGAACGATATGATTGATATTGACGAGACCGATGATACACAGGAATTGGTTAAAAATCTGGCTTCTGATGACCGCCGTGTCGTTGTCACGACCATCCAGAAAATCAATGCCATGATTCGTCAGTTTGATGAAGGGCGTCACCAAAAGGTCTACAATCGTATCAAACAACTTAAACTAGCCTTTGTCGTCGATGAATGCCATCGCGCAGTGACTCCTGAACGCCAGCGCCACCTAGAGCACTTCTTTACAAATTCTCTCTGGTATGGGTTTACAGGGACTCCTATCTTTACAGAAAATAAGCGTGAACAAAAAGGAGACCTTGCTCAGACGACCGAAGAGCAGTACGGTGACTGCCTCCACCAATATACCGTCAAAGAAGCTATCCATGACAAGGCGGTTCTTGGATTTAATGTAGAGTATCAGACGACCATGCCTGGTTGGGCAGAAGATGAGATTGACGAGGAGCGTTATGATGACGAAGGCCACATGCTTGCCGTTTTAGATGCCATTCTCAATCGCTCAAGACGCAAACTCGGTTTCCAAAAATGGGGTGGGAAAAAAACCTGTAAAGCCATTTTGACCGTTAAAAGTATTGCCCGTGCGCAGGCCTATTATAACCTGATTAAGCAAGTCAAAAATGGAGAGAAGTCTTTAAGCATTTCGGAAAATGTTAAAAAGGTTTTGCCAGACTTTCCTAAGGTTGCTATTACTTACTCTGTGACAGAAAATGAAGCAGACTCCTATGTCAACCAAGCATACATGGAGGAGAGTTTAGAAGACTACAATACCATGTTTGGTACCCACTTTAGCCTAGCAACCATTGCTTCCTACAATAGTGACCTCAACGACCGTCTGGCCCGTAAGAAAGAACGCTTTGCCTTCCGTGAGGAACAGTTGGACCTGGTTATCGTTGTGGACCGCTTGTTGACGGGCTTTGATGCCCCTTGCCTATCGACCCTGTTCATGGATCGTCAGCCCATGAAACCCCAGCATATCATTCAGGCCTTTTCACGAACCAATCGCCTCTTTGATGAAGGCAAGAAATTTGGCCAAATCGTTACCTTCCAAACGCCTGACCGTTTTAAAGAAAAAGTGGACGAAGCTCTGAGCCTCTACTCAAATGGTGGTGAAACCAGTGTCTTAGCCCCAGAATGGCAGGAGGAAAAGGCCAAGTTTCTAGAGAAGGTTCATCAACTACTAGCCATCGCTCCAAGTCCAGAGCAGGTGCCTGATTTGGATACAGCGACAGATGCAGAATTAAAACGCTTTGCCAAGGCCTTCCAAGAATTTGACAAGCTCTTATCCTCTATACAGGTCTATTCTGACTATGATGAGAACGTCATTCTCAGAGAGATTGGCCTCAGCCTAGAAGACATCGAGAACTTTGCTGGCCAATATCAAAATGTCATCGAAGAGCTTCGCAGACGTAGAAAAGAAGACCAAGCAGATGAAGGTGTGTTACTGGATATAGAGTATGAGCTCGAATCCATCCGCACTGACGAGATAAACTATCACTATATCCTCTCCCTCATCCAAGCTCTGATTGAAAATCGGGAAAACCTCATTGGTAAAAAGGAAAAGAGTCTGGTAGATAACTATATCGAAGATTTGAACAAATCCAATCCCAAGTTATCCAACCTCATCTCCAACCTTTGGCAAGATGTCCAAGCTGATGCTAAGAGCTATCAGGGGCAGTCTATCATCCATAAGTTGGATGAGATGATTGAGCTAACAACCCAGAAAAAGATTCGTGAAACGGCAGATTATTGGCAGATAGGGGAGGATGAACTCCAGTTCGTAGTGGATAACTATCGCATCGGACGAGACAAGCAAAATGGCGAAAAAGCCATCACAGACTCTCAGGACTATCTGGCCTATAAGGAAGCCCACGGAGACAAGGCACTACCAAAACTCAAATACAAAAAAGCCCTCAAAGAGGACTATATGCGCATGATTTCAGAGGATATCTTACCGCTAAGGGGGAGATAAACTACCGATTTGACTTTTCTTATTTGATAGGTGTTTAACTTTATTTTGTCAAATCAGCCTATCTATTGTTTCAAAATAGGCAAAATTGAAGAATAGAAATCAAAAAAAGAAAAATCTAAAGTGTGGAAAATAAGAAAATGGAGTAATAGAAAGGGGGATATAGTGGAGAAATTATTTATTATTGGAAATGGTTTTGATATAGCACATGATTTGAAGACGAATTACTTATATTTTAAAAAGTTTGTTTATCAGCAGGCTTATGGGAAAGATGATTTGTTAGAGTCGTTGCAAAGTGAAAAATGCCATTAAATTATATCTAAATAGAATTGATGAAGAAATATTGCTAGAAGAAATAGACGATTATAGTATTCCTGAAATGCAAAGGGGACCAGAAGGGGAAAAAAACTATATCCAGATGATGTAGATTTGTATAAGTTATTGTACCTGCTAATGGGTCAAATTACGGAAACTGAGAAATTTTGGTCTGATTTTGAAGCGAAATTAGCAGATTTTAATAAAGTGTCTATTGCTACTATGGATTTTCTGGATATTGATGGCGAATTGAATGGTTCTTTGATGGCTAATAATGCAAAATGAGATAGGAGAAATTCTAGCTGAATATAGATTATTCTTTAAATAAATTATTTAAATTGTGGATAGAAGAAACATATTCTGATTGGAAGGATAGAATTCTGACTAAAGGCGAAGAATCGTACTCTAAATTGTTAAATGATAGCGTTTTTGAAAAATTCTGATGCATTATTTATCAACTTCAATTATACAAAAACGTTAGAAGATTTATATAGAATTCCTGAAAAGCAAGTTTTTCATTTACATGGAGTTATTGGTGGCGAAGGATTTGTTTTTGGACATGGTTGTGATGATGAAGTAAGTGATTTCAATCCTCTAGATGTAGGAGCATATCTTGAAGAAGTTGTTGAAAAAGTTAAAGAAACCAGTTGACAATGTATTGACTAAATATAATGAACTTTTTGAAAGATTATCTTCTGTCAAAGAAATTTACTTCATCGGATTTGGAATTCGTTCAGAACAAAGATGGGTAGACAGTCCATATTTAAAAAGCAATATTTAAGGAGACTCCAAACGCAAATATTTTACTTGATAGTTATTACCGATTTGGAAATATAGTACAGATAAAAAGAACTCTGAAAAAATTAGGTGCAGATAAAGCATATAAACTAAGATTGATAGATACAAGGGACAATCAATTGTTATAAGGAGGAGATATATGACAAAACAACCAAGTTATCGCTTTGCGGACTATGATGAACATTGGGCTGAGAAGAAGTTAGGGGATATTGGTTCAGTTGAAATGTGTAGGAGGATTTTCAAAGAGGAAACTTCTGCGGAGTTTGAAATTCCTTTTTTCAAAATTGGTACTTTTGGAGGGGAAGCCGATACTTATATAACTAGAGAAAAATTTGAAGAATATAAAGCAAAATTTGCTTACCCTCAAAGAGGAGATTTATTGTTATCTGCTTCAGGAAGTATTGGCCGTGTTGTTGAGTACGATGGAGATGAAGCTTACTACCAAGATTCAAATATTGTTTGGTTGAATCACCATGGTAAAATTAATAACAAGTTTCTGAAAAGCATTTTTATGAGATTGTATCTTGGTCAGGGAATTGAAGGAACTACAATAAAAAGATTATACAATAAGAATATTTTAGAGACAGATATTTCCCTCCCTCCTCCCCGAACAAACTGCCATTGGTTCTTTCTTCCAAGATATTGACCAGCTATTAGCCTTCAACAGCGTAAGTTAGAGGTGCTCAAAGAGCAGAAGAAAAACCTACCTCAAGCTCCTCTTCCCAGCCAAAGGACAAACCAAACCAGCCCTTTGCTTCGCAGGATTTGAAGATGAGTGGACTAGTGTTTTTATTAGGAGATATATCAGGAGTATATCAACCAAAAACAATATCTAGTGAAGAGTTACTAACAGAGGGCTTTCCAGTATTTGGCGCGAATGGTTATATTGGATATTATAAGGATTACAACCATAAAGAAGATCAAGTTACCATCTCTGCGAGGGGAGAGGGAACAGGAACACCAAGCTTTGTTGAAGGACCTGTTTGGATTACAGGTAATTCAATGGTTGTTAATGTTGAGAAGCAAGCTAATATTATTAAGCCATTTTTGTATGCTTTTTGTCTATCGTTTAATTTTAAACCTTTTGTTACAGGTGGGGCACAGCCTCAATTAACAAGGGAAGTTTTAAAAAAAGTAAATATTATGTTGCCTTCTCTCCCTGAACAAGAAGCAATCGGCTCTTTCTTTCAAGACCTAGACAAAGCCATTGCCAAGCAAGAGGAAAAAGTCAACCAACTCAAAGAAAGCAAACAAACCCTACTCAGAAAAATGTTTATCTAAGATACCAAGACCGTCAAAAGCCCAGTAATTAGTTTTAAAAGACTTTATCGTAAAATGAGCGCGAACGAAGTGAGCTTTTAGAAGATATTTTCCGCCATAGTGGTATCCTATACAATAACAAAGTTATTGTATAGGACGGGATTTTTGAGACTCTGGGCTCAAAAATTAGGGATGAAATTCCGAAGGAAGTTGCTCCCGTCCGCACCATTTAAGGAAAATATAAAAAAGAAAAATATTTTAAAACATGGAATACTACTAACAACATAAATTGATAGGAGACCCTATGTCACAAACAGATTTATCAAGAGAACTCTACCAATCCCTCTGGAATGCGGCAGATATCCTGCGTGGCCAGATGGAAGCCAATGAATACAAGTCCTACCTCTTGGGCTTGATTTTCTACAAGTACCTATCCGACAACATCCTCCAAGCCGTCTGTGATAACTTGGACGAGACCTTTGAGTCCTTCCAGCAAGCGCAACTTCTCTATGAGGAAAACTTTGCGGATGCGGATGTCCGTGAAGACCTCATCGAGGTCTTAAATGACGAGTTGGGCTATGTGATTGAGCCTTCACTGACCTTTACCAAGCTGGTTCAGTCTATCCACGAAGGAACCTTCCAGCTAGAGTCCTTAGCCCAAAGTTTCCGTGATATCGAGCAGGCCAATGAAAAATTTGAAAATCTCTTCGAAGATATCGACCTCTATGCGAAAAAGCTAGGCAACACCCCACAAAAGCAAAACAAGACCATCTCTGAGGTTATGAAACAGCTCAACGACCTCAATGTTTCTGGTCATGCTGGTGATATCTTGGGTGATGCTTATGAGTACCTGATTGGTCAATTTGCCAGTGATTCTGGGAAAAAGGCTGGTGAGTTTTATACACCTCAAGCAGTTTCTCACCTCATGACTCAGATTGTCTTTGCAGGGCGCGAGAATCAAAAGGGGATGTCGGTTTACGACCCGACCATGGGTTCTGGTTCTCTCTTGCTCAATGCCAAGCGCTATAGTAAGGAAGCTTCGACGATTTCTTACTACGGTCAAGAGTTGATTACTTCGACCTTCAACCTTGCTCGTATGAATATGATGCTTCATGGAGTTGCGATTGAGAACTATCACCTCAGCAACCACGATACTCTAGATGAAGATTGGCCGACTACGGAGCCGACAGACTTTGATGGGGTTTTGATGAACCCACCTTATTCATTGAAGTGGTCAGCAGATAGTGGCTTCCTGCAAGATCCTCGCTTTTCAAGCTATGGAGTTCTTGCACCTAAGTCCAAAGCTGATTTTGCCTTCCTTCTTCACGGTTTTTACCACCTCAAGCATAATGGTGTCATGGCCATCGTCCTTCCTCACGGAGTCCTTTTCCGAGGAGCAGCCGAGCAAAAGATTCGCCAACACCTACTAGAAGAAGGCGCTATTGATACAGTTATCGGCTTGCCAGCAAATATCTTCTATAATACCTCTATCCCGACAACCATTATTATCCTTAAAAAGAATCGCACCAATAAGGATGTCTTCTTTATCGATGCCTCAAAAGAGTTTGAAAAAGGGAAAAATCAAAACAATATGACCGAAGACCATATTGCCAAGATTTTGGAGACCTATCAAAAACGCGAGAATGTCGAGAAGTTTGCCCATCTAGCCAGCTTTGAAGAGATTGTAGAAAATGACTACAACCTCAACATTCCACGCTATGTCGATACCTTTGAGGAAGAACCAGTTGTTCCCCTAGCCGACCTCGCAGACCAGCTCGCAGAGATTGATAAAGAGATTGGAGAAGTCGAAACCAGACTCGCACACATGCGCAGCCAGCTAGTAGGCACAACACCAGAAGCCCAAGCAGAATTAACCGCTTATCTTGAAAAATTGAAAGAGATTTAGAGAGTAGGGGAAGAATGAAAACATCTCGTATAGATTGTACGAGATGTTTTTGGATTTCTCAATATTTCAGAAAAAACATTGACAGTATCCGCTAACATGAGTAGTTTGAAAATAACATATGTTATCAAAATATTATTGCAATATGAAATCGTTTTATGATACAATGATCTCAGAAAGAGGAATAATTATGATTATTACACAACTAACAAATTTTACAGAAAAAAATCTTTTTAAAAGTTATTCAACACCTAATAATTATTTCAAATCCAAAAATATTATATTTGTGTATAATGGACGAGGTAAGAGTTCATTGGCAAAAGGAATAATTGATACTTTTATAAATAATAGAGATTCTAAAAATCGGTTAGATTTTTAATGCAAGATTACATAGAAAATGTCTTGTTAGAGCCCAGTGATTCAGGTATCAATGGTGTAAAAAGTTTCATTTAGTGAAAATGATGCTAATATTGCAAAACAGATTTCAATTTTTAAATCACAAATAAATGATGTTGATGCAGATGAAACGAAATGTTGTGAAAGACAGGAGTCACTTCGTGAGCAAATAGATAGTATACATACTAGCAAGAAAGGCAAAGTCAGCATAAATCGAAAAAGCTAAACTCACTATCGAAGAGGTATTAGAACAATACAAAAATAGATTTAGATGATGCTTTACGCATTAATGCATCTAAAGAATTTATTAGAAATTTTTCGAGGATAGTGAGATATTGGAAAAAAAGCAAGATATAATAAATGCTACATTACCAACTTTAAAAACACCAGGATTTTTCTTCAGACGATATAGATTTTTTTAAAGGGAATCATTGGGGAAAAAAATACCAAATTACAGAAGAAATTCCATCTTCAGAAATAATAAAATGGATTGAAAATGCTATCAGATTACACAGTAAAAATGATAGCAATTGTAAGTCTGTAATAATTCTTTTCAACTTTTATGATGTGATTGGTAAATTAGAGGAGTATAACCAAAACACCATACAAACAGCTAGAATTAGACTTGAGATAATAAAAATCGATTAGCTGAATCAATAGAAAGTATTGTTAATGGTGAGAAAATAAAGCAAAGTTTATCTATAATAGGGCTTACTAATGAAGAGATTGATCAATTATTTGATATTGAATATACTGATAAAAATTAGAAGATTAATTGAAATAATAAATAATAAAATATCGGATATGTCTCAAATTTTTGAAATTGATTCAACTATTTTATGTTTTGAGAGAATATTAATAAAGTTATTGAAAGAATGGTTTCTCAACGGAATCATCAAATTAAAGAGTTGGAAACCACTATTGTGAATATTGAAAAAGATAACCAAAGGAGCAATAGCTGTGCTATTGAGGAGTCAACTATTTCATTAAAACTAAAAGAAATTCAAGAGAAAGAGTATGAGATATTAACTTTTAAAGGAAAAGAATAAAGAAATAAAAGAGAAAATTAGAAAACTTGAAGAAGGACAATCTGAATACATTGATTTTATGATATTTTTGAACGAAGTACTCCTTAGTTTAGGTGTACAAATAAAAGCTATATTAGATGGTTCTAAATATTATTTAGTTCACTCAATTGATGGAGTGAATCTTTCGATTAATTCAATTAGTGAAGGAGAAAAGAACTTACTTGCTATCCTTTATTTTTATTTTGAACTGTATAAAGATAGAGAACAAAAAAACTTAATTGATGAATTAGAATTAATTGTGATTGATGATCCTATCTCTAGTTTTTGATGATACTAATAAATTTTATGTTCTTGAAATAATGAAGAAAAATAATATACAGATATTTTTTTGTTCACTCATTCGTGGGATGATTTTTGCAGCTGTCTTATGGAAAAAAACAAATAATGATTACTTTGGTCTTTTTGAGATATTTAAAAATCCTAATATGAGTTTTTCTAGTGAACTTAGAGAGTGTCAAAGTAATATTACCCCATATAAAAAAACTATTTTTAGAGGTATATGAATTACAGAGTAAATCAATTGAACAACTAAATAATTGTGACATTTATCATGCTGCTAATAGTATGAGAAGGATATTTGAGGAGTTCTTAAATTTCAAAAACCCAATCTTCTTCCTCAAAAAAAGCAATCAAGATGAAATACAATCAATATTTTTTTTGATGCAACTGGAAATGAATTAGGAAGCAATAGAAAACGTAAGTTGGGAAGTTTACTTTCGTTTATTAATGTTCTCTCTCACCGCTCAATCAAATCAGAAGAAATAATTGAAAATAGTAAGATACTTATGAACCTAATCAGAGATATAGATAAAGTCCATTTTAACGAGATGAAAAAAGAGATATAGTAGAGTAAATACTTAAGTTTTGAACTTAAACAGTTGTGAACTGATAAATGATAATAGTCTTAAAATATTGGATTGTTAAATGTAATGGTGAGTTTATAAATAGGTTATTTCTATTTTATGTGCATTTATTATTTCGATTAAAATTATTTAGGAGATTAAATTATGATAAATATTGAATATATATATACTGATGCTAACAAAAAAGTTTAGAGGCAATTTGAAGTTAGGAAATTTAGAAATAGCTAAATATTTTATATTAGCAGGAGCCGGTTTTGTTTCCAGAAAAAGATGAACTTAGAAAAGGGTTAGCAGCTTTAACCTATTTTCGAATCTTATTTTTCCAAATGACGCGGAAGAAACAAAATACTTCTTAAAACCACAGGGATGGGAACATGACCCAACTCAAGTAGCTCATTTCTCAAATATAGTTGGGAAAAGCACTTGCAGATAAATTTTTTTAAAAAATATGTTGGAGGGATCATTTCGTTTTAATTATGAAGCTGTAATGAAGAGCCAAAAACTTTCCAATTCAAGGAAAGAGACCGGATTTGTATGGAATATCAAATAAAGGTGAATATTTTGCTATAGAAGCTAAAGGTTACTCCCAAACAACTTCTAAAAGATATGATATAAAAAAACAAGCTGAATCTGGACCACTTCATAAAGATTATTCAATTGCATCAGTGATAGAAAATATTTATTCAAATATATCAGTTGATTTTTATGATCCTTTTTCCGAGGATAATTTATATAAAATTGAAAATGAAAAAAACTTATAAAGATTATTATCATGAATTAATTGATTCACTTAATGTTAAAGATTCAATAAAGATAAAAGCAAAAATGAAGATGAATACATAGTAATAGGGAAGACCTTTTAAAGGCGATATTATTTGTTTAGCAGTTTTATCTTCTATTTTGAAACATATAGTATACAGGAACGTTCTCCAAAAATAAATCCTAATTACTTTATAGATATTGATGGCTTTGGAGTATTTAAAGTAAATGATGATTTAAAATTAGTCACTTATGAGAAAGATGAAATTTAAACAATACATATGATTCGATGTGAATCTATATATGTTATCCTACAACTTCTTTCGGGAAAATACTTATTTTTCGGATATTTATAGTGGATACAGTGTATTGTAGTATAATCAATATGTAAGCGTTTTTCAAAAAGTAAAAACTAAACGATTTTTGACGATTATAAATTGTATTAATTCTTAGTTTATGAGGTTGATTATGACAGATGAAAATATATTTGTAATGGCTGGGGGACAGGATTATCTTTACCTTACCTTAATACGATTGAAAATAAAATATCAAAAGATGTTATTATTTCAGCATTAAAAAGAAGAGAATAAAGATTTAGAAGATATTACTGAAAGTGAAGAAGAGTCATTCTCTATCTGGGGATATAGCGAATTTGATAATAATTTAAAAAAATAACCCTCCACAAAAGGGTGACATTGTATTTATCACAAGTAATAACGCAGCATATATATAGCAACAATTTTTAGAAGTTTCTGAGTCTAATGTTTTAAATTACATTTGGGCAGGAAGACAGAGTTGGAAGTACAAACTTATATTCGAAAATGTAATTCGGATATTTATCCCTTATCCTAAAAAGTGGAAAAAGAAAAAAGTGGTTTGAGGAACATTCTTTTTCTCCAGGCGTATCTAATATTAAGAAAGTTATAGAGTGTTATAAAAATGGTATAGGCTTTAGACGAATTATTGATTTGGATGATAAAAAAGGACCTATTCAAGGTGCTTTAAAAACTTGGAATAAGTAAGGATAACGTCCTAGAAAACTTTTCTGAATATTGTATTAAAACTAATTTCGAGATGTATAGTGAAGGAGATTTAAAAATGAATTCAGATTATAAGATTCCTATAAAATTTAGTGCTAAAAAATGTTGGTTGTAATTTTAATTACTATGATAAAATCGATTCATTACATTGTATTGTTGGGGAGAACGGTGCAGGAAAAAAACAAGATTGTTAAATTCTATAATTGAGAAAAATAGTACTAATTTTCTAGATATATCATATGAGTGGAACTGATGAAGAAAGATATTCTGTTGTAAAATTTTCTGCTTCGATAGAGTTGGGAGACTCAAAAACATTACGAGATTATTCTTTTGATGTTTCAACCTCAGCGATGTTAAGAAAAATGAATCTAATATATTTAAATAGAGAGATTCAATTAATCAAGTTAAAGTTATAATTGATGATTTTAAAAAGAAAAAGTCACGTAACAAAGATAGTGGGAAGTTAAACGATCTAATTAAGTTTTCTAATAAAAAGACTATATATAAAATTAACTCCAGCAGGTGAAGGAATACATAAATACAAAAAATCTTATTTTAGTGGAGACCCATTAAAAAATATTTAAATGAAAGTTTAAAAAAGAGTAGAAAAGGTTTTAGAAGAAATTTTTCAAGATAGAATTCGAGGATTATAGCAAATATTTTAATTATAAAATTTTTTCAGTCCTTACGGATGAGATTATAGAAGTTGGAATGACTCTTAGTGATAATAGAATGGAGGAAATTATATAGTTCTAAGGTTTCTTCTTTATTCGAAAACATAAATTATAGAAATTTGACCCTACGATTCTATAAAAAATTTTAAAGGATATTTTAAACATTAATATGGACAGAGAGGAATATGCGAATAATGTTATAGAAGATGTTGAGTGTTTCTTTAAAAATCTTAAATATTTTATAAAAATATTAAGAGTGATTATGATCTGTCTGATGAGGATGATAAAAGCGATAATTGAAAACTTTTTAGGATTTATTACGTCTGATAATGACAATAAATGGACAAAAACAATATTCTCAGTATTAGAGTTTAAATGGAAGGGGCTTAGTTCTGGAGAGTTAGCTTTGCTTAATCTATTTGGACGTTTTAAATAGTGTGGAAAATCAATTAGAAAATAATATAATAGTTTTTGATAGATGAAGTAGATTTAGGCATGCATCCAGAGTGGCAAAGAAAATGGATTAGGTATGTTTTGCCTATAATAGGTGATATGTTAAAAAGAAAACAGATCAGTACATGTGATTTTGACCACTCATTCACCGATAATTTTGTCTGATATTTTAACAAAAGATGTTATCTATTTGTCAAATAATACTTCAAAAATAAATCAAAAACTTGTTAAAAAGATTTTAAAAACTTTTGGTCAGAACATTTATAGTTTGTTCAAAGATTCATTTTTCTTAGAAAGCTGCTAAAGGTGGATTCTCTCATGAAGTTATTAAAAGATATATTGACGATCTTTGGAGAGTCAAATGAGGTTATAGTTCGTAGAGAGAAAGTTATAAAATATTTGTTAGAAATATAACTTGAACTTTGATGAAAAATCCTACAGAAAAAGATCCAAAGAAATTTTTGAGAGACTTTGTAGAGGGCATTGGAGAGGATATAATTCGTAAACATTTAAAACTACAAATAAGAAAATGCAAAATGGAGTGAAGAAGCTGATCAAATTTCAATATATGAACAACAAATAAAATGGTATCAAGATCAAATAAAAATTTCAAGAAGGAAAAATGATAAGAATAACGACATTATATAGTGAAAAGGAATTAGAAAGATATTATGACTATATTTTAAGTCAAAAACTCTAGAATTCTTGATCCAAATGGTGTAGGAACATTTGTAGTAAATATATTAAATGAAATACTTGAAAAAGCAAGGTAAGACTGAGCGGGTAACAGATTTTAGAGTTTACTCACCATGACATTCGATGAACTTGAAAATCTTCATGATGCAATAGATATAAATAGTGATATATCTAAAGATATAATAAATGTCGAAGAAAATTCTAAAAAGTTAAATACTTTTAGAAATTATTACACAAGATTTTTTTACTAAAAGATTGAGTGTCCTGAAAAATGAAATTAAGAAAAAAATAATATTAGTCTAATTCAGGACTTAGGTATCACAGTTTGTCCCTACTGCAATCGAAATTATATAAATTCTCGTGATGATAGTTCTGGTTGTGAATTTGATCATTACTATGATAAACAAACTTACCCTTTCTTTGCGTTAAGTCTATATAATTTAATCCCGTCTTGCAGTACGTGTAACAGAATAAAAAACAATAAAAGTTATGACTTTTGTCCTTTTAAAGTTAATTCTGATGAAAAAGTTATGTTTTAAGGTGTGTCTATCAAGTAATTCTTCAAAGTTACAGTTATATTTTGGTGACAAATCTCAAGAAAATAATGTTTTAAAAATTAGAAGATGTATGAAATTCATGAAAAAAAGATGTTGCTGAAATGTTTATTAAAGAGACAAAAATATTGTAAAGACTATCGTGATTATTTAATTACTCTTTTGGGAGATAGAGGTAATATAGGAAATGAATTTTTCAGAAGAATTTTTCGATTGTATGATATTTGGAGAGATTGCAAATGATGGTTTTGATGATTATTTAAATCATCCGCTATCAAAAATTAAAAAAAGATACCTATGATTATATAGTGCGACTAGAAAAGAATAAATCCTTATTTTTATTTAATAATTTACAATAAGAACTATTAATTTGCTTAAAGATTCTAATGAATCATAGAATACATGTTTTTCCTTATTCAATCATACACAGTATGATTTATAAAAATATTTAGGTGAAGAAATCTATAAATTCCTTTCATAGAGGATTGTGATAGTAATAAATTCTATTTCTCAAATCAGGTCATACGATCTGTGAGAAAAAGAACACATAACAAAAGAGAGCTTCACAATAAGTTCCTCTTCTTTTATATCCGAATCATTATTCTTATTTCAAAAAAGGTAGTGAAAAAGGTAGTGATTCGGTTGATTCATATTACAATGTAGTGAAATTTAGAATTTCAAGAATCGCTTAAAAATCAGGTTTCTAACATCTATTGACGTGTAGTGAACCCCTATTTCACCTCTGTAAACACAACGTGTTTGCGAAGTTTTGGTGAGTATTTCTTCAATTGAAGACGGTCTGGAGTGTTACGTTTGTTTTTAGAAGTAAGGTACAAGCGTTCACCAGATTCTTTGTGTTCAAGTGTAATATTTACGCGCATGGTATCTCCCTTCTATTATTCAGCTGATGCAGCTTTAGCGATTTTACGTCCTTTGTAGTATCCTTTAAGTGATACACGGTGAGAACGTGAGTAATCTCCAGTAGTTTCGTCAAAGTTTACAGATGGAGCTGTTACTTTGTAGTGTGTACGACGTTTGTTTTTCTTCGCTTTTGAAGTGCGACGTGCAGGTACTGCCATTTTGATTTCTCCTTTAGGTATTTATATTCGATTCAATCTACTGATTTTCATCAACCATATTAGGATAACACATGTAAAGTAAAGTTACTTGACAAAAAGATGAAGTCTCCTATCCGACACGGCAGACAGGAGAAGGTGTTAAATATCAATCTCAAATGGTTCGTCAATGGTTTCTGATACGTATTTTCCATCTTTCTTCCGTTGTTTGACACATTCTGTGAGGAGATATTCGATTTGCCCATTGACTGAACGAAAGTCATCTTCTGCCCATGATGCGAGTGCAGCGTATAACTTTGTTGAGAGTCGAAGGGGATCTGCTTTTTAGCTTCAGCCATCTTTAGTAAAGACTTCCTGTGTTGACAATTGGTTTGTGCATCATGAGTTGCCACAGAGAACGACTAGGAGATTTGAAACCATGGCAGCTTTTTCGTTCTTCGTCAAGTTCTACTAATTCTCCTTCATTGAGACGTTCTAGTGCCATTTCAACCATTCCTACAGCACCATCTACAATCATCTTACGTGCATCAATAATGGCAGATGCTTGTTGACGTTGAAGCATGACGGCAGCAATTTCTGGAGCGTAAGCTAGGTAAGTAATACGCGCTTCAAGGATTTCCAAGCCAGCATCCTCAACACGACTTTGGATTTCTTCACGAATGCGTTTAGCAACAATCTCACTAGAGCCACGGAGACTACCTTCATCTGCTTGCCCGTCACCCGTGGTATCCACATTAGGAGACACATCGTAAGGATAGATGCGGACAATATTTCGGAGGGCGCTATCACATTGCAATGAAAGATATTCTTTGTAGTTATCAACGTTGAAAACTGCCTTAGCAGTATCGACTACACGCCAAGTAACGGCAATTCCGATTTCTACAGGATTTCCTAAGCAGTCATTGTCATTTGATGATTTCATCCCTGAAAAAGGAGATTTCGTGCTAACGTCACCACTTTGTCCAAGTCGAGTGTGGTTTGCAGGGTTGACTGCTACGCTGAAGGGATTGACAAAGTAAAAGCCAGGTTCTTTGATGGTACCTGTATAGTTACCAAAGAGTGTCAGAACCAGAGCCTCCTGAGGTTTGACAACTTTTAAACCAGCATGAGTTAGCGCTGCAATTACGATTAGTAAAGGTCCGATAATAATTCCAAAAATGTTTTCCGAACCAACACCCATTATAAATATAAAGATACCAAGTACGATTGTCAACTCAATGAGAATCAATGCTAATACACCATTTGGTTTTTGAATTGATTAGTTTTTCAGTCATAAGAATGACCTCTGTTATTTGATATCTAAATGATATCATTTTGTTTTTAAAAATTAATAGAAAGTTGACAAATAATCACTAAAAAGTTTCAGCCCAATAATTACTTATAGGAAGTGAGATTATATTGTGCTGAAATACTCTTTTATTCTTATAACTTTTACACTATAATTGTAGTTAGAAAGGAAGAGAAATGTTTGATTATAGAGCACTAGTTATTTTGATGACTTTGATGGATCATTGTGAGCTATCATTATATGAATTATCTGTTAAGGTGAGCTTACCTATAAAGGAAGTCAAAGAAGGAATAGATTATTTAGTGCCTTATCTAGCTAATAAAGGGATAGTGCTGGATAAAAAACAAGGTCGCTATAGTTTATCAAATCGTACGAAGCAGTCTTTGACTGATATTATTAAGTCGGATGAATTGGTTTTACCAAAGTCGACTCGCTTAGCATTAATCTATCTTTACACTTTTTGCCGATTAGATTTTATATCGAATAATCATTACCAAGACTTTTTGAAAGTAAGTAAGAATACAACCTTATCTGATATCCAATCATTAAGAAAGATTATGTTAGATAATGATTTGGAGCTAGGGGTACAGTAGAGCAAAAAGGTTATACTTTACACGGTTCAGAGTGGAATAAGCACCGTTTAGCTTTTCAAATGGTTAGTGAGTTGCTGGAATCCTCCATAGGGATTTGGGGGGTTGGATTATGTTTTTATCCAGTTGGGAGGGTATTCATTAACTTATGATTTGATTGATCAGGTGGTTAAAGATTATTATGAAAAGTTACAGATAGTACCTATTGTTAATCAATTAAAAGTTTGCCTTTTTCGGTTTAATATTCATTATATGTAGGTATCAAAGGGATGTTGAAAGAGTATGTCTTTCAGAGACATTAGTATCTCCTATTATTCAAGATATAACGACTATTTTATTGGATACAGTAGTTGATTTGGGAATTATAGATACGGTATTTTCAGAGGATGATTATCGCTATATCACAGTTTTATTATCAAGTTGCTTTGAAGGTGAAGTAGATGTTGCTCCGGTTTACTTTAATCAATTAACAGAGGCTATTATAAGTAGAATGGAAGATATTTCTTTGTTACATTTTAAACAAAGAGAAGTATTGAGAGAAAATCTTCGCCGCCACCTGATACCGGCTTACTATAGATTAAAGTTTGGTTTACCTAGTTCAAATGAATATGTGTTGCATGTCAAAGAACATTATCCTGACTTATTTGAGTTAGTGAAGGATTCTTTGACTCCCTTGATGGAAGCTATTGACAAACCCATACCTGATAGTGAAACAGCATATTTTGTGATCCATTTTGGAGGCTATTTAAGGAAATCAGAGACTTTGCCTCAAAAATGTTATAAAGCAGCAATTATCTGTCCTAATGGAATTAGTTCTTCATTGATGATAAAAGAGAATCTATTAGCATTATTCCCTCAAATTGAGTTTATAGGAACCTCAAAGATTGATGATTTATATGCGAAAACTAGTAGTGACTATGATATGGTTTTTTCTACTATAAAGGTGGATACAGAGAAGCCAAATTATCTAGTTTCTGTTATGATGACGGAAGAACAAACAACACAGTTAGTTGAATTGGTATCAAAAGATTTCCCAGATACAGGTTATCGAGATATTGAGCTTGATCAGATAATTAGCATAGTAAGACGATATAGTGTAATCACACAAGAATTAGAGTTAAAATTAGCATTAAAGAGGTATCTCTATCAAGAAATGAACAGAAAGGAAGTGTTACCATTGTTAGAAGAATTAATTACAAAAAGAAACTTATCAGGTTAGTTCGGAAAAAATTAGGATGGAAGGAGGCAATTCGTTTAGCAGCTAAACCGCTTTTGGATCAACATAAGATAACTGAGAACTACCCTGGGGCAATGATTCAAAAAAAGTAGAAGAGTTTGGTCCTTTTTATTAATTTAGGGAAGGGAGTAGCAATTCCTCACGCTCGGCCAGATGAAGGTGTGAATGAAATAGGAATGTCAATGTTAGTTTTGGAAGAACCGATTTATTTATTGGATAATCCAGAACAAGAGGTAAGATTGTTGATTTGTGTGCAGCCATTGATAATGAGAGTCATTTAAAAGGCTTTGTCACATTTAACAACAATTTTTAAGAGATAAAAATCATGTTCAAACTTTAATATCATCAAAAAAACTATGATGATATTGAAATGATAATTAAACAGGAGGATTAGATAATGTTAAAAATTGGTACAGCTTGTGGTTCAGGATTAGGTTCAAGTTTTATGGTACAGATGAATATTGAATCTGTATTGAGTGATTTGAATGTTTCAGATGTAGAGTTGAACACTATGATTTAGGTGGAGCAGATCCAAATGCAGCTGATATTTGGATTGTTGGTCGTGATTTAGCTGATTCAGCTAGTCATCTTGGAGATGTTCGTATCTTAAATAGTATTATTGATATGGATGAACTACGAGAATTAATTACTAAACTTTGTGAAGAAAAAAAGGACTTATTTAGGGAGGCTAGCGTCATGATGAAGTTCATATTGGATATTGTTAGTACACCAGCTATTTTAGTAGCTTTAATTGCAATCTTAGGGATTAGTTCTTCAGAAGAAGAAATTACCTGATATTATTAAAGGTGGAATTAAGACTTTTGTTGGTTTTCTTAGTTGTATCTGGTGGGGCAGGAATTGTACAAAAATTCTTTGAATCCATTTGGTACCATGTTTGAACATGCTTTTTCATTTATCTGGAGTTGTACCGAATAATGAAGCAATTGTAGCTGTAGCTTTTAACAACATATGGCTCAGCTACTGCAATGATTATGTTTGCAGGTATGGTATTCAATATCTTAATTGCTCGTTTTACTCGATTCAAATATATCTTTTTAACAGGGCACCACACTCTATATATGGCGTGTATGATTGCAGTCATTTTATCAGTTGCTGGCTTTACAAGTTTGCCTCTTATCTTACTAGGAGGATTAGCGCTCGGTATTATTATGAGTATTTCCCCAGCATTTGTGCAAAAATATATGGTTCAATTAACTGGAAATGACAAGGTGGCTTTAGGTCATTTCAGTTCTTTGGGATATTGGTTGAGTGGTTTTACTGGTAGCCTTATCGGTGACAAATCAAAATCAACAGAGGACATTAAATTTCCAAAGAGTTTAGCTTTTTTACGTGATAGTACTGTTAGCATTACTTTATCCATGGCAGTTATTTACATTATTGTAGCTATCTTTGCAGGGGCAGAATATATAGAAAAAGAAATCAGTAGTGGTACAAGTGGTCTAGTTTATGCTTTACAATTAGCAGGTCAATTTGCAGCAGGGGTATTTGTTATTTTAGCAGGTGTTCGCCTTATTTTGGGTGAAATTGTTCCAGCCTTTAAAGGTATTTCAGAGCGTCTTGTACCTAATTCAAAACCTGCTTTGGATTGTCCGATTGTTTATACTTATGCACCCAATGCAGTTCTAATTGGATTTATCTCTAGTTTTGTTGGTGGTTTAGTAAGTATGGCAATTATGATTGCTTCAGGAACGGTTGTTATTTTACCAGGTGTTGTGCCTCATTTCTTCTGTGGAGCGACTGCAGGTGTTATTGGGAATGCATCTGGTGGTGTTCGTGGAGCTACTATTGGAGCATTTTTACAAGGTATTTTAATCAGTTTTCTTCCAGTCTTTTTAATGCCAGTTTTGGGAGGACTTGGTTTCCAAGGATCAACTTTCTCAGATGCAGATTTTGGTCTATCAGGAATTATTTAGGAATGTTGAATCAATTTGGCTCACAAGCAGGTATTGTTATTGGTCTTGTTCTTATTTTAGCAGTTATGTTTGGAGTATCCTTTATTAAAAAGCCATCTGCAAAGGAGGAATAAGGGATGATTTTAAGTGAAAATAGAGAAGATGAGTTAAGAAAATTTGCAACAAAAATCCGATTAAATACTCTTAGAACATTGAATCATCTTGGATTCGGTCATTATGGAGGGAGTCTGTCTATAGTAGAAGTTTTAGCAGTGCTTTATGGTGAAATAATGCCGATGACTCCAGAAATATTTGCATCACGAGATAGAGATTATTTTGTTTTATCCAAGGGACATGCTGGCCCAGCTCTATACAGTACACTCTATTTGAATGGTTTCTTTGGCAAAGAATTCTTATATTCTTTAAATACAAATGGAACCAAATTGCCGTCGCATCCTGATAGAAATTTAACGCCGGGCGTAGATATGACAACTGGCTCTTTAGGACAAGGAATTAGTGTTGCAACCGGACTTGCATATGGTCAAAGAATAAGAAAGAGTCCCTATTATACTTATGCTATTGTTGGAGACGGTGAGTTAAATGAAGGACAATGTTGGGAGGCTATACAGTTTGCTTCTCATCAACAGTTATCCAATTTAATTGTATTTGTTGACGATAATAAAAAACAATTAGATGGTTTTACAAAGGATATTTGTAATCCAGGTGATTTCGTAGAAAAATTCTCAGCATTTGGATTTGAATCCATTAGGGTCAATGGTTCAGATATTAGAGAAATTTATGAAGGGATTGTCCAATTAAAACAGTCAAATAATTCATCCCCTAAGTGTATTGTATTAGACACTATTAAAGGTCAAGGAGTTCGAGAGCTGGAAGAAATGAAATCCAATCATCATCTTCGCCCTACTGTAGAGGAGAGACAAATGTTAACTTCAGTTGTAGAAAGATTAAGTCAGGAATTGGAGGAAACAGAATGATGAGAAGTACGAAAGAATTACGACATGTGTATAGAGATTTCCTTCTAGAGGCTAACCAAAGTTATTCTGATATAGTAGTTTTAGAAGCAGACTTGTCAAGTTCGATGGCTACTAATAATCTTGAAAAGGACTTTGGAGACCGTTATGTGAATGTTGGGATCATGGAAGCAGAAATGGTCGGGCTTGCAGCAGGTTTATCTATTCAGGGGTTTAGACCTTATCTTCATACATTTGGCCCTTTTGCTTCACGAAGAGTATTTGATCAATTATTTATTTCTCTTGGGTACGCACAATTGGATGCCACTGTGATTGGCTCAGATGCAGGAGTAACGGCAGAGATGAATGGTGGCACACATATGCCATTTGAAGAAATTGGATTGTTACGTTTAATCCCTAAATCGATCATTTTTGAAGCAACTGATGATATCCAATTTCGTGAAATCTTGAACCAGACATTAGACTTAAAAGGACTAAAATATATTCGAACAATTAGAAAAGGCTCCAGAGGCTGTATATCAAGGTGGAGAAGATTTTTCTAAAGGCTACATTGAGTTAAGACACGGTGAAGATGTTGTAATAGTTGCTTCTGGCATAATGGTTGCTCCAAGTATTCGAGTTGCGGATGAACTGTCTAAATTAGGTTATTCAGTAGGTGTGATAGATTTATTTAGAATTAAACCGATACCAGAACAGATAAAAAAACAATGTTAAGTGGAAAAAAACTATATTTACTGTGAAAAACCACAATCAGATAGGTGGAATTGGCAGTGCTTTATGTGAATTATTCTCTGATGATGGAATAACAAAAAAATTCATCGGATGGGTGTTCAAGAAAGATTCGGTCAAGTTGGGAAAAATGGATTATCTTCTTAATGAGTATGGTTTGAGTGAATCGAATATAAAAGAGAAAGTTCTAGAGTTTTTATAATGCAAGATAGATGTTAAATACACTTATCTGAAAGAACTTCTGTAAAAATTACATTACGTTATTTAAAAGCAAGCGGATTAAAAGCATATTCTGGTAATCAGAAAGTGCCCTGATCCGCTTTGTTGTTTTTAATTTAAAAATGTTTATATGTGTATAGAATTTTCTGAAAATTCAAGAATTTTTCTTCTGTTCATTGCTTTTTAAAAATGTGCTATAATAGTAAAAAAACTGAAATGGGAGGGAACAAATGACTGAATTAGATAAACGTCACCGCAGTAGCATTTATGACAGCATGGTGAAATCACCAAACCGTGCCATGCTTCGTGCGACTGGTATGACAGATAAGGACTTTGAAACACCGATTGTGGGAGTGATTTCGACTTGGGCGGAAAATACACCATGTAACATTCACTTGCATGATTTTGGGAAATTAGCGAAAGAAGGTGTCAAATCGGCAGGTGCTTGGCCTGTACAGTTTGGGACTATTACCGTAGCAGACGGGATTGCCATGGGAACGCCTGGTATGCGTTTCTCTTTGACATCTCGTGATATTATTGCGGACTCAATCGAGGCAGCTATGGGTGGTCACAATGTGGATGCCTTTGTTGCTATCGGTGGCTGTGACAAGAACATGCCTGGTTCTATGATTGCCATTGCCAATATGGATATTCCGGCTATTTTTGCCTATGGTGGAACCATTGCACCGGGAAATCTTGATGGAAAAGACATCGACTTGGTTTCTGTTTTTGAGGGTATCGGAAAATGGAACCACGGTGATATGACGGCTGAGGACGTGAAACGTCTCGAATGTAATGCCTGCCCTGGCCCTGGTGGCTGTGGTGGTATGTACACTGCTAATACCATGGCGACAGCTATCGAAGTTCTAGGTATGAGTTTGCCAGGCTCTTCATCTCACCCAGCAGAATCTGCTGATAAGAAAGAAGATATCGAAGCAGCAGGACGTGCTGTTGTTAAGATGTTAGAACTTGGTCTCAAGCCTTCAGATATCTTGACTCGTGAAGCCTTTGAAGATGCTATCACTGTAACTATGGCTCTGGGTGGTTCTACAAATGCCACTCTTCACTTGCTTGCCATTGCCCATGCTGCCAATGTTGATTTGTCACTTGAAGATTTCAATACTATTCAAGAACGTGTGCCTCACTTGGCTGACTTGAAACCATCTGGTCAGTATGTCTTCCAAGACCTTTACGAAGTTGGTGGTGTCCCTGCGGTTATGAAGTACTTGCTAGCAAATGGTTTCCTTCATGGTGACCGCATTACATGTACTGGTAAGACAGTTGCTGAGAACTTGGCTGACTTTGCAGATCTTACACCTGGTCAAAAAGTCATCATGCCACTTGAAAATCCTAAACGTGCAGACGGTCCACTTATCATCTTGAATGGGAACCTTGCCCCTGACGGTGCGGTTGCCAAGGTATCAGGTGTTAAAGTGCGTCGTCACGTTGGTCCAGCTAAGGTCTTTGACTCAGAAGAAGATGCTATCCAAGCTGTCTTGTCAGATGAAATCGTTGATGGCGATGTTGTCGTTGTTCGTTTCGTTGGACCTAAGGGTGGTCCTGGTATGCCTGAAATGCTATCACTTTCTTCAATGATCGTTGGTAAAGGCCAAGGAGACAAGGTTGCCCTCTTGACAGACGGACGCTTCTCTGGTGGTACTTATGGACTGGTTGTTGGACATATCGCTCCTGAAGCTCAGGATGGTGGACCAATCGCCTACCTTCGTACAGGTGATATCGTTACGGTTGACCAAGATACTAAAGAAATTTCCATGGCCGTATCTGAAGAAGAGCTTGAAAAACGCAAGGCAGAAACAACCTTGCCACCGCTTTACAGCCGTGGTGTCCTAGGTAAATATGCCCACATCGTATCATCTGCTTCTCGTGGAGCCGTGACAGATTTCTGGAATATGGACAAGTCAGGTAAAAAATAACTAGAAAAATGAGCAGTCGCTAAATGACTGCTTTTTCTAATTCTTTGTATTTTCTTATGGAATGTGATAAAATAGCTGCCCTAACTAGGATTACAAAGGAGAAATAATGTTTTCAAAAAATACAGGAATTATGCTTTATGTAGATGATGTAGCAGTTGAGAGAGACTTTTGGTCAGCTATCGGTTTTGAAATTACGAACCAATCTGAAATCATGGGGTTTGAAACTTTTGAGATGAAACCGAACATAGACAGTACATTGACTTTTACTGTCTATGCCAAAGAGTTTATTCGTCAGGTATCACCAGAGGTAGTTGAGATGAAACCTAGTCTACTCTTTGAGTCAGCGGATCTTCATGCCCTTCACATGCGCGTGGCCGCAGTGACAGATACCACCAGTCCGATTAATACGCAACCTTTCCCTAATTTTAACTTTGCAAATCCAAGTGGCCATTATTTCGCAGTTAGAGGAATCTAAAATAAGAAAACAGCTCTCTGTTTATTAGCAGAGAGCTCTTGTATTTTAACGAGGTGGTAGTCCAAGGGCGATACGGCCGTAGCGACTGATTCGTGTAATCTTCCAAGCAGGCGACCAGGTCACTTCAACCTTGACATCTTCGATACTCTCGATTTGTTTCAGACCTGCCACGATTTCGATAGGCAGGCTTTCGGCGCAATCACAGGCGGTGTCGGTGAAGGTCATGACAATCTTGCAGAGACCCGTTTCGTCCAGATTGATTTCATAAATCAATCCTAGATTGTAAACATCCAATTCCACATCTGTATCAAAAACCTTCTCTAGTTTTTCGATAATTTGGTCTTGCAAGGCCAAAGCGCGGTCATTGATTTTGATATCGTCTCTCATTACAGTCCCTCCACCTGATAAATATCCTCTATTTTCTCATAATTCTGACAATTTGGCAAGTTTTTGATGAATTTTCTGAAAAATATGATAAAATGAAGAAAATACTGAATCAAGGGGAAGCCTATGGAGCAGATTGGAAAAGTCTTTAGACAATTACGAGAGTCAAGAAATATCTCGCTGAGACAAGCAACTGGAGGACAATTTTCGCCGTCTATGTTGTCTCGCTTTGAAACAGGTCAGAGTGAGCTTTCGGTGGAAAAGTTTCTATTTGCCCTAGAAAATATATCGGCCAGTGTGGAGGAGATCCTCTTTCTGGCGAGAGGTTTTCAGTATGATACAGATTCTGAGTTGAGAAAAGAAATCATAGATGTCTTGGATCCAAAGAATATAGCTCCGCTTGAGGACTTGTATCGCAAGGAGTATCAAAAGCATGCCCATTCTCAAAACAAACAGAAACATATTCTAAATGCCATTCTTATCAAGTCTTATATGAAGAGCATGGACGAAAGGGTAGAGTTAACGGCAGAGGAGGGGAAAGTCCTTCATGATTATTTGTTTTCTACCGAGATTTGGGGAATCTATGAACTAAATTTATTTTCAGTCAGTTCTGCCTTTCTATCTGTTTCTCTTTTCACTAGATATGTACGAGAAATGGTACGTAAATCTGATTTTCTAATGGAAATGTCTGGTAATCGAAATCTGTTTCACACTATACTATTGAATGGCTTTTTAGCCAGCATTGAGTGTGAAGAATTTACCAATGCCTCTTATTTTAAACGTGTTATCGAAGAGCATTTCTACAATGAAAATGAAACCTATTTCCGAATTGTCTATTTGTGGGCAGAGGGTCTCCTTGATAGTAAGCAAGGCAGAGTCAAGGAAGGCCAGAAAAAGATGGAGGATGCTGTCCGTATTTTTGAGATGCTTGGCTGTAATAAATCTGCCGAATATTATAGAAAAACGATCGATTGTTGAATATCTGCAAACTAAGAAAATTATTTGAAATTTGAAGCGATAGAACTGTTGGGCCCTCTCGTGTCACTGGAGAAATTCTATCGTTTCTTTTTGCTCATTTCGTTTGTTGCATATATTCAAAAGTTTTTCCTCTAGAATTTCTAAGTGCTATACTATAGTCATACTTCACATAAAACTTCGAACAAGAAGGGAGATTATCTATGAAACTATTGTTTAGAAATCAAGCTTATCGACTCTTGACTTTGTCACGTTTCTTCAATGCTTTTGGTGCTTCGATTTTCAACCTGGTCTTTATCGTCTATGCATCGACCTTGCCACAAGCCTCCTTTGCTGTTGCTATGGCGAATATTGTCATGATTCTTCCGACTCTCTTTACAGTTTTTGTAGGGATTCGGGCAGATTACACGAGGGCCAAGGTCAAATGGATGGTCTATAGCGGTTTGTTTCAGGCGGTTTTATTTTTTCTGGCAGCCCTAGTTGTCCAGCAAGCTAGTCTCTTTGCCTTTTCTAGCCTGTGTTTGATCAATGTCATTAGTGATGTCATCAGTGATTTTGCTGGTGGTTTGCGCATGCCTCTTATTAAGGAAAAAGTAGCTGAAGATGATTTGATGGAGGCTTATTCTTTTTCCCAATTCATCACCTATATTTCGGCTATTGGTGGTCAAGCTTTTGGAGTCTGGCTCTTAGGGCTATCGGTCAACAATTTTTCTCTCGTTGCGGGAATCAATGCCTGCTTTTTCCTCGTATCAGCTGTGATTCTCTTTCTAGGAAGAAGTAAGTTAAGCCTGTCAATGTCATCTGCTGATGGTGAAAACCTAAAAAATGAGAAGCTTTCTATCAAAGACCAATTTCTAACGATTTATCGAAATTTACGCCTTGTTTTTCTTAAAAGTGGACAGAAAAACTTTGGATTCATGATCTTTGCTGTCTTACTTATCAATGCCTTGGGTGGTTCCTTAGGAGGCATCTACAATATCTTCTTTTTGAGCCATTCTCTTTTGGACTTTTCTTACACAGAGGCACTATTTATCAGTCAAGTCTGTGCTTTAGTAGCAGTCATCATCAGTAGCCTTACGGGCAATGATTATTTTGGGAAGCAGTCCCTGCCTAGATTGATGATGTGGGCGACTGTAGGACTCAGTCTAGTTGGTCTAGCTAACGTATTCAATCAAGTCGTGCTTGGTTTGCTATTTCTCTTTTTAACTCTGTATGTGTCTGGTAAAGTTTCGCCAAAGATTAGTGCCATGCTCCTGAAAAATCTAGCTCCAGAGGTTCTAGCTCGTACCAGTAATTTTTTAGGTTTATTGTTTACCTTATCCATACCTGTGGGAACAGCCTGTTTTTCACTTGTAGCCGTATGGAATATACAGTTGACTTGGATGCTATTTGTTGGTCTTTCCTTGCTAGCTATTCTTTTGACAGTTATTAATCTTAAAAATGATATCTAAATCCTAATTTTTTTCTTACTGTTTTAATCCCTCTATTTATGGTAAAATAAGACTATTAAGTTTAAAGAGGATTCCCTATGAAATTACAAAAACCAAAAGGAACGCAGGATATTTTACCTGCTGAGTCTGCCAAATGGCAGTACGTTGAGGGCTTTGCCCGTGAGATTTTCAAGCGCTATAACTATGCAGAAGTGCGCACGCCTATTTTTGAGCATTACGAGGTTATCAGCCGTTCTGTCGGAGATACAACGGATATCGTAACCAAGGAAATGTATGACTTTTATGACAAGGGTGACCGTCATATTACCCTCCGTCCAGAAGGAACTGCGCCAGTTGTCCGTTCCTATGTGGAAAATAAACTCTTCGCCCCAGAAGTGCAAAAGCCAAGTAAGTTCTACTACATGGGCCCAATGTTCCGCTATGAGCGTCCACAGGCAGGGCGTTTGCGCCAATTCCACCAGATTGGTGTTGAGTGTTTTGGATCTAGCAATCCAGCTACCGATGTGGAAACCATTGCGATGGCAGCCCATTTCTTGAAAGAAATCGGTATCCAAGGTGTCAAATTACATCTTAACACTCTTGGAAATCCTGAGAGCCGTGCGGCCTACCGTCAAGCCTTGATTGACTATTTGACACCGCTCAAGGAGACCTTGTCTAAGGATAGCCAACGTCGTTTGGAGGAAAATCCTCTCCGTGTCTTGGACTCTAAGGAAAAAGAAGACAAGGTAGCAGTAGAGAATGCGCCTTCTATCTTGGACTTCCTTGATGAAGAAAGTCAAGCTCATTTTGATGCTGTCCGTCAGATGTTGGAAAATCTTGGAGTAGACTATATCATCGATACCAATATGGTGCGTGGTCTGGACTACTACAACCACACCATTTTCGAGTTTATCACTGAGATTGAGGGCAATGACTTGACAGTCTGTGCGGGTGGTCGTTACGATGGTTTGGTTGCTTACTTTGGTGGCCCTGAAACTGCTGGATTTGGTTTTGGACTTGGTGTAGAGCGCCTGCTTCTCATCCTTGAAAAGCAAGGTGTGGCTCTCCCTATCGAAAACGCCCTAGATGTCTATATCGCAGTCTTGGGTGAAGGAGCAAATGTCAAGGCCTTGGAATTGGTACAAGCTCTTCGCCAACAAGGTTTCAAAGCAGAGCGCGATTACCTCAACCGTAAACTCAAAGCTCAGTTCAAGTCAGCCGATGTCTTTGCGGCTAAGACTCTCATCACTCTAGGAGAGAGTGAAGTCGAAAGCGGACAAGTGACAGTCAAGAACAACCAAACCCGAGAAGAAGTGCAAGTGTCACTTGAAGCAATCAGCCAAAACTTCTCAGAAATCTTTGAAAAATTAGGCTTTTAATAGTATTTAAAACTGGTCAGGATCTTATTTACTCCTGACCTTTTTCTTTTGCAAAATGACAAAAATCATAAACTTTTTGACAAATATGCTTGTCAAAAAGAAAAAGATGTGTTACAATGTAAGCAAGTTAAGAGAAAAGGAGAAAGAAATGCTTAAAAATCGTTTAAAAGAGCTTCGAGCTCGCGATGGTCTTAATCAAACCGACCTAGCCAAACTGGCAGGGGTTTCCAGACAGACCGTTAGCCTACTAGAACGGGATGAGTACACCCCATCCATTATCATTGCCCTCAAAATATCTCAAATTTTCAACGAAACAGTCGAATCGGTATTTCGCTTGGAGGAGGACGAGTGATGAACAAGTATAAAGTGCTTTATTATGTAGTTGCCATAGCTTTATTAGTCAGTGTATTTCTATTGATTGGGATAGACTTAGGTTGGTTTAATCCATATCAAAGTGACCAATTTATTTGGGCCTACTTTGCTCTCATCCCAGTAATTGACTGGATTGAAAAGAAATCCAAAAATCTAGCAAGTGAAAAAGGAGAATGAATATGAAAAAGAATAAGAAAGGTGTCTTGTTATTTTTAATGTCTGTTGTCTTTGGAGGCTTCTTGGGCATGTTTGTAGGGATGTTTAAGGCACGTGCCGAATCCTACGAAGTTATTTTAGATGTAAAAGTCTTGATACCTTGGATATCAGCTATTTGTTTAGTATTAGGTTTCATTAGTCTTTTTTTGACTTTCAATTTCTTAAAGAAAAGCAGAAAATTTCATTCCTTGTATCAAGAGGAAATGGATGATGATCTGAATGAAAGCTATTATGTGCAAATGTATCGGAATCTTGAGTTTGGAAGTATTGCTTTTAATAGTGCAAGTGTAGTGATTTTATTGGCTCTCTTCATTTCAGCAAGTGAAGTGGTTATACTAAATAGAAGCAATCTAACCTTATCTCTTTCTTTTTTGGGATTAGTGTTGACTTTTAATGCTCAAAAATATTTTTATAAAACCATTGCGATTGTTCGCCAGTTTGATATGGTATTTTTCTCTATGCCAAAGGATATCTTAGGTTATGTCAATTCTTGCGATGAAGGGGAGCGCCAGGCTAATTTGGAACAGAGTTTTCGGATTTTATTCCAATTACATCAGTATGTCTTGCCAGCTTTGTACTTTCTGATTGCTCTCTTTTCTTTACTGACAGGAGAGATTCAGTTACTAGCCTTCTTGTTTGTCGGAGCAATCCATATTTATATCAATGTGATGCAGTTACCTATGGTGAAACGTTATTTCAAATAAAGGAGTTTTTATGATTCGTGTTGAAAATGTAAGCAAAAGTTTTGGGAGCAAAAAAGCTCTTCATCAGATTTCTTTTGAGATTAAGGAGGGTGAAATCTTTGGTTTTCTTGGTCCCTCTGGCTCAGGTAAAACAACCATGATCAATGTCTTGACAGGTCAGTTGGCTGCAGATCAAGGTAAAACAGTTTTGTTAGGCAAGAATTCTCAAGATTTAACCTCAAATGATTTGGAACAAATTGGTATTGTTAGTGATGGCAGTGGTTTTTATGAAAAGATGAGTCTTTATAAAAATCTTCTCATCTATGCTAAGTTATATGGTCTCAAGTCAGATAGAGTAAATCAGGTGCTCCAACAGGTTGGATTGGCAGATGCTAAAGATATTATCGCAGAAAAACTATCTACAGGAATGAAACAACGAATGTTCTTGGCTCGTGCCCTTCTGAATGCTCCTAAGATTCTCTTTCTAGATGAGCCAACCAGTGGCTTAGACCCTACAACATCTAAGATGATTCATACCCTACTTCAAGAATTAAAGCAGGCGGGGACAACTATCTTTTTGACCACGCATGATATGCATGAAGCAACTCTGCTTTGTGATCGCTTATCTCTTTTGAATAAGGGGAACTTAATAGAGTATGGAAGTCCGCAAGATATTATCCAGAAGTACCATGTGGATAAGAAAGTACGTGTAGCTATAAAGATGGACGAGAACAGATAGTTCCATTTGAAGAATTGCCACATTTAGACACGACAGATTTGATGGTGGTTCACTCTTGTGAGCCAACTTTAGAAGAAATCTTTATCAGATTGACAGGAGAAAAGTTAGATGTTTAGAAAATTAAATGCCCTACTATGGTTAAGATTACAAGTCCTTATTAGCAATTCAAGTTTGTTAGCAACTTTATTGATGCCTTTTGGTATTGCTGTTCTATATAATGAATTCATGAATAAGAATGGAGAATTGAGTATGTTTCTCCTCTCTACGAGTTTGACCATGGTCTTGAGTATGGGAAGTGGTTATATGGTATCGATTATGATGGCAGAAGATAAGGAAAAACGAAATCTTAAATCACTCATCCTAAGTGGTGTGACAGCAACAGAATATACTTTCAGTATGCTTGTTCTCCCTATTCTGATAATGTTACTTGCTATGATTGTACTTCCCATCTATCTTAAAGTAGATCTATCTGGTTATTTATTTGCCTACGTTATCTATTTGCTCCTAGCAACTATTAGTATTATTTTTCTCAACCTTCTAATCGGTGCGGTATCAGATACTCAGTCTAAAGCGCAAGTCTATAGTATCTTCCCTATGTTAATTGTCTCTTTTTTACCTATGATTGCTTCTCAAAATGATACGGTTCAAAAAGTGTTGGATTACTCGTTCGTTGGTCCTATTGTAAATCTTTTAAATAAAAAAGGTGGAGAAATATCTTTTTCTAATATTGGTATGTTGCTTGCCTGGGTACTTGTGTTAGGGATAGCAAACCTCTTTGTATTGAAAAATACAGCTATAAAGCAAGATAGGAGAACTTTATGAAACTACTTAAAAACCTTGGCTGGTTTCTTCTAGCCATTCTATCCTTTTTATTCATCTATGGCTTCATTCAGGGCTCGCGACTACGTCTCTTGCCTTAGGCGCTTCCCCCTATGCTGTTACCTTACTCTATGTGGCCTTGGCTGGAGTTTATGTGTACGGCATTTACAAATGGTATCAGAAAGGTCCTGTTCGTATTGAGAAGAGTGGCTTCAACCGATTTATTTGGCTCCCTGCCTTGGTTTGGTTCTTATCTCTGGTTGTCCAGTTTTTCTTGCCAAATGATCCTTCAGTAAATCAGCAAATAGCGATAGACTTGACCTTGTCTCAACCACTTTTCTCATTCTTTGCCGTGGTTATTTTTGCTCCTTTGACGGAAGAACTTATCTTTAGAGGGATGTTAGCACGCTACCTCTTTCCTAAGCAGGACAATAGTAAACAAACTCTGATTTTTCTTCTGGTATCCAGTGTTCTGTTTGCCTTGATTCATTTCCCAGGTGATGTGCAACAATTTTTTGTCTATTTTAGCCTTGGTTTTAGTTTGGGCTTGGCTTATATTAGCAGAAAAGGTCTGGTCTACAGTATTTCTCTCCACGCTTTGAATAATTTAGTCAGCTTTTTGATGATTCTCATGCTATAATAGAGTCAGGAGGTCACATGAAACGAGTAATTTTATTAGCAGTGATTCAAGCAGTTGTTCTATTTTTCATCATTGGGGGATTAGCTTATGCCTCAAAGGTGATTTCTTCTATAGCCATCTCGCAGTGGTCTTTGCCCCTATTGCCGGTATCTGGCGTTTTGGGACAGCCTACACAACGGAAATCGTCCTGCCTCGAAAGGCAGCCGAAATCGCTGAAAAGCGTAAAGCAGGCAAAAATTCAAAATAAAAGAGTCCGATGAAGTTCATCGGATTTTTGTATGGGCGTTAATTTTTAAAGACTGGCAAACTTTTCTGATGATTTTCATGAAGAGCCTGCGCTTTTATGGTAAAATAGTAACAGAATAAAAGAGGAGAGAAAACATGAAACGTAGTATGTATGCTGGTCGTGTTCGTGAGGAACACATCGGACAAGAAATGACCTTGAAAGGATGGGTAGGCCGTCGTCGTGACCTTGGTGGTTTGATCTTTATCGACCTTCGTGACCGTGAAGGGGTCATGCAGTTGGTTATCAATCCTGAAAAAGTATCTGCAGAGGTCATGGTAACAGCTGAAAGCCTTCGTAGCGAATTTGTTATCGAGGTGACAGGTCAGGTTGCTGCGCGTGAGCAAGCCAATGATAAGTTGCCAACTGGTGCAGTTGAGTTAAACGTGACAGCTCTGACAGTGCTTAATACAGCTAAAACAACACCATTTGAGATTAAGGATGGGATTGAGGCCAATGACGATACGCGTTTGCGTTATCGTTACCTTGACCTTCGTCGTCCAGAAATGTTGGAAATCTTAAACTTCGTGCCAAGGTAACCCACTCTATCCGCAACTACTTGGATGAGCTGGAGTTTATTGACGTGGAGACACCATTCCTTTCTAAGTCAACGCCAGAAGGAGCGCGTGACTATTTGGTACCATCTCGTGTTAATAAAGGGCATTTCTATGCTCTTCCTCAAAGTCCACAAATTACAAAACAGCTCTTGATGAATGCTGGCTTTGACCGTTACTACCAAATCGTTAAATGTTTCCGTGACGAGGATTTGCGTGGAGACCGCCAGCCTGAGTTTACCCAGGTCGACTTGGAAACGTCTTTCCTTACTGAGCAAGAAATCCAAGATATCACAGAAGGCTTGATTGCGCGCGTGATGAGGGAAACCAAAGGCATCGAAGTAACACTGCCATTCCCTCGAATGAAGTATGATGATGCTATGGCTCTTTATGGTTCTGACAAGCCTGATACTCGTTTTGACATGTTGCTTCAGGACTTGACAGAAGTGGTCAAAGGTGTTGATTTTAAAGTCTTTTCAGAAGCACCTGCTGTAAAGCTATTGTAGTCAAAGGCGCTGCAGATAACTACTCTCGTAAAGACATCGACAAGATGACAGAAGTAGCTAAACAGTATGGTGCCAAAGGTCTAGCTTGGGTTAAGGTTGTTGATGGAGAATTGAACGGACCAGTTGCTAAATTCTTGACTGCTATTCAAGGAGATTTGACAGCAGTTCTTGGTCTTGAAGATAAAGACTTGGTTCTCTTTGTAGCCGATACACTTGAAGTGGCTAATGCAACACTTGGCGCCCTTCGTGGACGTATTGCTAAAGAACTTGGCTTGATTGATAAGGATAAATTCAACTTCCTCTGGGTTGTTGACTGGCCAATGTTTGAATGGTCTGAAGAAGAAGGACGTTATATGAGCGCCCACCATCCATTTACGCTTCCTCAAGCTGATACTGCTCATGAACTCGAAGGTGAATTGGCTAAGGTTCGTGCCATTGCTTACGATATCGTCTTGAACGGTTATGAGCTTGGTGGTGGTAGCCTTCGTATCAACCAAAAAGAGCTTCAAGAACGTATGTTCAAGGCTCTTGGCTTCTCGGCTGAAGAAGCAAATGACCAGTTTGGTTTCCTTTTGGAAGCTATGGACTATGGATTTCCACCACACGGGGGCTTGGCTATCGGACTTGACCGATTTGTCATGTTGCTTGCAGGAGAAGAAAATATCCGTGAAGTCATTGCCTTTCCTAAGAACAACAAGGCAAGTGATCCAATGACACAAGCTCCTTCAACAGTCGCTCTCAAACAACTAGAGGAACTCAGCTTACAAGTAGAAGAAGATGAAACAAGCAAAACGAATTAAGCGGTGGCGCTATTATTTGCGCCGCTTTGCTTATCAGATAAAAATTTTACGTGTCTTACAAAGCATCTCTCGTGAAAAATACGATGAGAAGATTTCGGCTTCTCTGGTCTATGGTTTTTTATCAGCAGTAGCGGTCAATTTCTTTTTCCAACCAGGGCATGTGTATTCGAGTGGTGCGACAGGTCTGGCACAGATTATCTCTGCCTTGAGTAATCACTGGTTTGGTTTTCATATCCCGATTTCGCTGACCTTTTACGCCATTAATTTTCCTTTGATGGTCTTGGCTTGGTATCAGATTGGCCATAAGTTTACAATCTTTACCTTTATTACGGTTTCCATGAGTTCCTTCTTTATCCAGTTTGTCCCTGTGGCGACCTTGACGGAGGATCCCATTATCAATGCCCTTTTTGGGGGTGTTGTCATGGGCTTGGGGATTGGTTTTGCTCTTCGAAACAATATCTCCAGTGGTGGGACGGATATTGTCAGTCTGACTATTCGCAAGAAAACGGGTAAGAACGTCGGTAGTATTTCTTTCTTGGTAAATGGGACTATCATGCTGATAGCAGGTTTGACCTTTGGTTGGAAATACGCTCTCTACTCTATGATTACCATCTTTGTCTCTAGCCGTGTCACAGACGCTGTCTTTACCAAGCAAAAACGCATGCAGGCCATGATTGTGACCAATCATCCAGACAAGGTAATTGAAAAAATCCATAAAAATTGCACCGCGGAGCAACCATGATCCACGATGCAGAAGGAACCTATAATCACGAGAGAAAGGCAGTTTTAATCACTGTCATTACACGTGCAGAGTTTAATGAATTTAAACAGATTATGAAACAGGTGGATCCAGGTGCCTTTGTCTCTGTATCTGAGAATGTTCATATTCTGGGACGATTCGTTGAAACAGAAAATTAGTGACTAAAAAAAGGCTCTATAATATTTGTAGTGGGTAAATCCCCTATGGATATTATGGAGCCTATTTTGTTGTGGAAAAAAAGTCCCATAAGATCTATAATGAAAAGCAACCAAACCATCATTAGAAAGAATCCTATGGAACAATTACATTTTATCACAAAATTACTAGACATTAAAGACCCAAATATCCAAATTATGGATGTCATTAATAGGAATACCCACAAGGAAATCATCGCTAAACTGGACTACGACGCTCCATCTTGTCCTGAGTGTGGAAGTCAAATGAAGAAATATGACTTCCAAAAACCGTCTAAGGTTCCTTACCTTGAAACGACTGGTATGCCTACTAGAATTCTCCTTAGAAAACGTCGATTCAAGTGCTATCATTGCTCGAAAATGATGGTAGCTGAGACTTCTCTCGTCAAGAAGAATCACCAAATCCCTCGTATCATCAACCAAAAGATTGCCCAGAAGCTAATTGAGAAGACTTCTATGACCGATATTGCCCGTCAGCTGTCTATTTCAACTTCAACTGTTATTCGCAAGCTCAATGACTTCTGTTTTAAGTCTGATTTTTCTTACCTCCCTGAGATTATGTCCTGGGACGAATATGCCTTCACTAAGGGAAAGATGAGTTTCATTGCTCAAGATTTTGATAAGCTCAATATTATCACTGTTCTTGAGGGTAGAACACAAACTATCATAAGAAATCATTTTCTGCGCTACAATCGCTCTGTTCGTTGTCAGGTGAAAATCATTACTATGGATATGTTTAGTCCTTACTATGACTTGGCTAAACATCTTTTTCCGTATGCCAAAATCGTTCTAGATCGCTTCCACATTGTACAACATCTTAGCCGTGCTATGAGTCGTGTTCGTGTCCAAATCATGAAGCAATTTGAGCGAAAATCTCATGAATATAAGGCTATCAAGCGCTACTGGAAACTCATTCAACAGGATAGCCGTAAACTGAGTGATAAGCGATTTTATCGCCCTACTTTTCGCATGCACTTAACCAATAAAGAGATTATTGACAAGCTTTTGAGCTATTCAGAAGACTTGAAACACCACTATCATCTCTATCAACTCTTGCTTTTTCACTTTCAGAATAAGGAACCGGAGAAATTTTTCGGACTCATTGAGGAAAATCTAAAGAAAGTTCATCCTCTTTTTAAGACTGTCTTTAAAACATTTCTAAAGGACAAAGAGAAAATCGTCAATGCCCTTCAGTTACCCTATTCTAATGCCAAATTAGAAGCAACCAATAATCTCATCAAACTTATCAAACGCAATGCCTTTGGTTTTCGGAACTTTGAAAACTTCAAAAAACGGATTTTTATCGCTCTGAATATCAAAAAAGAAAGGACGAAATTTGTCCTTTCTCGAGCTTAGCTTTTCTTCAACCCACTACAGTTGACAAAGAGCCTAAAAAAACCAGCGTGAGCTGGTTTTTATTTTTCGATAATTTTGTGGGCGATTAGCTGACGGTAACAAATTTGCTTATTGCTTTTAGCATCGCTGATAATCTGGAGGATAGTTTCAAGGGAAACACGACCAAGTTCCAAAGCTATTGATATCAACATAGGCCGCCAAGTTGAGCTTGGGATTGACCGAGTCAAAACTGAGAACAGGGACATCCAGTTGGTGCTTAGCAATATAGTCACAGACCCCTTCAGCTAGGAGACTATCAGTTGTAATGATAGCGTCAATCTGTGGATCGTGTTTGAAGAGAAGTCTACTAAAGTGATAGCCTTTTTCTTCTAGAAATTCAGTTTGCAAAATAGGTCAGATTAGTATCGAGAGGCAGTTGGTGTTGTTTGAGTGCTGACTCGTAGCCTGTTAAACGGTCTTGCGTTACGAAGAGTCGCTTAGTCCCTCCAATGAAGGCAATTCGTTTGCAGCCTTTTTTGATAAAATATTCGGTCGCATCAAAACCAGCTTGGACATTGTCATTATCGACAAGAGGGAATGAAAGGGTGAAATGGATTTTCCTAGGATGAGGAAGGGAAACTGCTCATCAGCGACTAGTTTGACCAAGGGATCTTCCTCTTCGGCATAAAGGAAGATCAAACCATCCACACGTTTGCCGTAAACCATCTGTGAAATAGCTTTAAGACGCTCTTTTTCATCTTTACCTGTTGCAATCTGAATAGCATAGTGGTTTTCAGAAGCGACTTGGGCGATACCACGGAGGACAGATGGGAAGAAAGGATTTTGATAGAAGGCGTCTGAGTCGTCAGGAAGGACCAAGCCGATAACTTGGGTATAACTGCTTACCAAACTACGAGCGTTGAGGTTGGGGTGGTAATTGAGCTCCTTCATAGCCTTGCGAACACGTTTTTTTGTTTCGTCGCTAATGGTTGATTTATTTTGAATAACACGGGTTACAGTTGAAGGCGAAACACCAGCAGCCTTGGCCACGTCTTTAATCGTAACGGGCATAAAAATCTCCTATTTATGGTAATCTGGATCACGGAAATGTGTTTTATAAAAGATAGTGACCAGATACAGAACAAAAAGAATGTTTTGTACAGTAATCAGAGTTGTCATATTTTGGCCAAATAAGCCCAAAATAAGCGTAATCAGAGTAGGTAAACCTAAACAGTTCAAGATAAAATGATAGCACTCTTTAAAGGTCCTAAATGAAAAGAGGCGTGATTTCTTAGTGATATAAAGGAGAAGACTAGCCCCCAGAGAGACGATAAAGAAATTCAAACCAAAGAGGAAGCTAGCACCGAGAACTAAGAAGAGACTGATATAGACACGATTCTGCTGGTACCAGTCTTTAGAAATTGCTTGGGTCAAGCTGTCCTTGCTTTTAAAACTCTCAGTCTCAATCGCTCGGTAAGAGATGCGGGTCAGTTCTTTACTCTCCTTGCTGATGACTAGCTCATTCGTATCGAAATGCAGTTGCAAGTCCTTAGGTAATTCCTTGCTTTGACTTGGACCGATTAAAAGAGAAGGTGCTTGATTAGCTGTTCCTGTATAAGTTAATGTGCCATCAACAATTCTAGCATGTTCAGAGAGATCCTGGACAACCTCATCTGTAAGAGGCTCATAGACATTATCGATAAAGGTTTCTAGCGGATAAGTCTCCTGTGAGCTGTTTTGGATGGCAATGGGTACCATAGACAAGCTGATAAGGAAGATACTGGTAAAGAGAAGCTGAAACCAGTTGAGCCCGAAACGTTTGGACAGGGGCTTACGAAATCCCCAAATACTTGAAAAATATGAAAATGGATATGGAAGCATTTGTATCTTTCTAAAAGGTGTTTTCTATATGAGTATTATTATATAGAGAAATGTGCTTTATTTCAAGTCTAGGAGACAAATTGCTTGTTGTAAGGATATTTTTATAGTCACAAGCTACAAAGTGAAAAAGGGTGGCGGGGATATATTATCCCTTGTCGCCACCACTTGTAAGTCCTGAAACAAAGTTCTTTTGTAGGAAGAAGAAGAGAATACAGATTGGAAGGGCGATGAGGATAGCACCTGCTGAGAAGTAGGCAATCTTCATATTTTTCGCATTGTTAACGAAGGTTTGGAGACCAACGGCAACAGTAAAGTATTCTTTCTCACGAAGCAAGAAACTAGAGAGGATGTAGTCTCCGAAAGGTCCCATGAAGGCCCAGAGAGCTTGTACAGCAACCATTGGGCGAACAAGTGGAAGAACAATTTGCCAGAAGCGGCGGAAGTGTCCTGCACCGTCTAGTTTTGCAGATTCGTCTAGAGACATTGGCACTGTATCGAAGTAGCCTTTCATGAGCCAAGCATTCATCGGGATACCACCACCAACGTAGAGGAAGATGAGGAACCAGCTGTGGTTAAGGGCGTTCAACATAAGCGCCATAACGAAGAAGGCTGTCAAAGCGGCCATGGTTGGCACCATTTGGATAATCAAGAAGAAGACCAAACTTTGTTTACGAGCCAAGAAGTTGTAACGGCTGTAAGCATAACCAGCAAGTACGATGATACTTGTTTGAACAGCCATGGTAATCAAGGCGATAATCAAAGTGTTGAGGTACCAAGTACCGTACAAGGTTTCAGTGAAGAGGCCTTTAAAGTTATCAAAATTTAGGTCGATGTTAGTATCTAGTTTAAAGGCTGAGACATTACCTGCTTTAAAGGCTGACATGATGGTAATCAACAGTGGATAGATAATCACGATTGAAAGGCCAATCAAGTAAAGGTAAGTAAGGGTTTGAGTCAGTCTACGTTTGAGTTTAATTGAGTTATTCATCTTAGACGTCCTCCATATCAAATGCGTGTAGTTTCTTGAATGCGATCATAGAGATTGAGATGACAATGATAGAGATAATCAAGGTAACAGCTGCCGCCATTGAGTATTGAGGAGATGTACCTGTTGTCAAACGGTAGATCCATGAGATCAAGATATCGGTTGAACCAGCTCCACCTCCGACACTACCAGGTCCTCCACCATTGAAGAGGTACATGATAGAGAAGTTGTTAAAGTTGAAGGTGTATTGACTAATCAAAGTAGGTGCCGCAACAGCCAAGATCATTGGGAAAGTGATGTTGCGGAATTTTTGCCAAGCATTGGCACCGTCAATATAAGCTGCTTCGTAAAGGTCGTTAGGAATAGATTGCAAGATACCCAAGGTCAAAACGTAGATGTATGGGAATCCAAGCCAACCCTGCATCATAATCAAGGCAATCTTAGTCCAAGTTGGGTCTGTTTTCCAAGGAATAAGAGTACCATCAAGGAAAGGAAGGAATTTAGCTAAGATTGGCAATACTTGAGTGTTGATGGCTCCGACACTATCGTTAAACATATTTGAGAATGTCAAGATAGTGATGAAGGCTGGAACAGCCCAAGGAAGAAGGAAAATAACACCAAAGATACGTTTTCCTTTGATAAATGGTTGGTTAGCAATGATAGCTGTGAAGATACCGATGACGATTTGTAAAGTTGAGGCAGCCAAAGCCCAGATGATAGTCCAAGAAAGAACGGCACCGAAGGCAGAACGGAAGGTACTCAAACTCCAGATGTTTCGTAAAGTTGGTCAAACCAACCCAGTCCAACAATTTGTTTGGTGGCAAGTGTTGGAAGTCATAGTTGGTAAAGGCGATCATCAAGGTTACGATAACTGGGAAGATAATCGCGAAAGTCATGGCAACATAAGATGGAATGATCAAGAGGTAAGGGAAGCCATTTTCATAAATCCCTTTGATCATATCTTTGGAAAGGGTACGTGGAACTGGGAATTCCATTGTTAATGCGTTTTGCAATTGTATGTGCATCTTTGATATTTGCGAAATAAAAGAGTACATAAACGACTACAAAGATTAAATGGAAGGCACCACGAATCAGCATAAAGAGGGAATTATCACGACCTGGTTTGTCACCAAGAGTGATGAGATTGCTCAATTCAGGGGCTGCAAGTGCTAGGAAATAAAGGACAAATACAAGGGTTACACCAAGGAAGATAAAACCTTTGGCTTTTTGTTTATTGTAAATCTGTCCTAACCCAGGAATGATAGACAGCAGGGCTGCTTTACTAGGTTGTTGCTTTTCCATAATAACTCCTTTCATAGGATACTGGTTTCTAATTAAAACCTAAACTATATATGTTTTTTATTGATAAATTCAAAGGGGATTTGAATTTCCACCCCCTTGAACAAATTTTTTTATTCACCAAATTTTTTTGTTTGATTGTTTCTTTGATCAATGTTACAGCATCGTTAGCAGCTGTTTTTAGCATCTTTCTTACCACTTACAGCAGTCAAAGAGCATGTTTTGCAGCTGGATCCCAAACTGCAGACATTTGAGAGATGTTTGGCATTGGTTGAGCGTTCTTGAACTGTTTGATAACAGCTGTTGTCAACTCATCGTTTTTACCTTCAGCGTATGAACGAGCTTCAGTGTTAGCTGGGATTTCGTTAGTTGCATCGTAGAAGGCTTTTTGTTGTTCAGTTGAAACAAGGAAGTCTACAAATTTTTTTGAGCGCCTTCAAGGTTCTTAGTGCTTGATGGGATGATCCAAGCTTTACCACCACCGAATGCTGCGTAGTCTTTTCCGTTTGGAAGAGTTGGGATAGTTGCAACACCGTAGTTTACTTTAGCATCTTTGAATGCTTGAGCTTTCCAAGGTCCATCGATGATAGCAGCTGTTTTACCTTCTTGGAATTGAGTTTGGATTAAGTTTCCAGCACCTTCAGTATCTTGCATACCTTTAGGCCATTTTTCATACCAAGATTTAGCGTAGTTGATACCTGCGATAGCACCGTCGTTTGCAAGACCGATGTCTTTAGCGATCTTTACCGTTTTGTCCGAATACGTAAGCACCGTTACCAGCAAGAAGTCCGTATGCATAGTAGAAGTTTGTCCAGTCAGCTAGGAAAGCAGAAGTTTTTCCATCTTCTCCAGCGAAGGCATATTTGCTATCTTTAGCAAGGTTTTCTAAGTCAGCAAAAGTTTTTGGAGCTTCTTTTACCAAGTCTTTGTTGTAGTACATAACAAGTGACTCGATAACAGCAGGAGCACCGTAAACTTTACCGTCAGCAGCTGTTACAAGAGATTTAGTTTTATCATCTGTTTTAGCGCCGTCGCTCAATTTCACTTCTGAAAGTTGTCCGTCAGTACCAAGGCTACCTACACGGTCGTATGGAGCCATCATAACGTCAGCAGCTTGACCTGATTGGTTGTCAAGAGAAAGTTTGTCAAGACCACCAAGTTTGGTCTCCCAGATTTTGATGTTAACTTTTGTTCCTGATTCTTTTTTTCATAAGCTTTTAGCAACTGTTTCAGCAAAAGCTTTGTATTGGTCTTCAACGTAAAGAGTGATTTCTTTCGCTTCAGATGAACCAGAATCAGCAGGCTTATCAGCAGTTTTGCTTCCGCAAGCTACCAAAAGCAAGCTAGCAAGTGTAGCAGTTCCAAGCACAGCAGCGCTCTTCATGAATTTAGATGACATAGTGTATTCCTCCTAAAGAATAACAAATTTTATAATGAGGAAACGCAAACGTTTTCCTTTATGGGACTAGTATAGCACAAATCAGAAAAGCGGTTGCAAGTGTTTTTGTAAAAATTTTTAAAAAAATTTTACGAAAAAAAGGGTAAACGCTTTTATCGTTATATAATAGTAGAAAAATCAAAAAAATTGTTTTTGATTTTAAATTTTAAAAAAAGTTGAGAAAACGATTGCCTAATTTTACAAATGGAAACTAGAGATTTGCTACTTTATTTTTGCTAATAAGATAAGTGAAACCCTTATTCCTATTTTTGTTTGTACTGAAAAGAATATATATACGAGTAAGAAGAAAAAAATTTTTTAAAAAAATAATCAAAAAGTTATTTAAAACCGCTTGCATTTATCAAGAAAATGAGCTATACTAGTAATAGCGCAAACGTTTGCGTTCATAAAAAATGTAATATCTAACTATAAACACATGAGGTGCTTATTATGAAAAAACGTCAAAGTGGTGTGTTGATGCACATTTCTTCTCTTCCAGGAGCATACGGAATCGGATCATTTGGTAAAAGTGCTTACGACTTCGTTGATTTCTTGGTTCGCACAAAACAACGTTACTGGCAAATCCTTCCACTAGGAACAACTAGTTACGGAGACTCTCCTTACCAATCTTTCTCAGCCTTCGCAGGGAACACTCATTTTATCGATTTAGATATCTTGGTGGAACAAGGCTTGTTGCAAGCAAGTGACCTTGAAGGGGTTGACTTTGGTAGTGATGCGTCTGAAGTTGATTATGCGAAAATCTACTATGCACGTCGTCCTCTTTTAGAAAAAGCGGTAAAACGTTTCTTGGAAGTAGGAGATGTTAAAGATTTTGAGAAATTTGCTCAAGACAACCAATCATGGCTTGAACTCTTTGCAGAGTATATGGCTATCAAAGAGCATTTTGACAATCTTGCTTGGACTGAATGGCCAGATGCAGATGCTCGTGCTCGTAAAGCTTCAGCACTTGAAAGCTACCGTGAGCAATTGGCAGACAAGTTGGTTTACCACCGTGTGACTCAATACTTCTTCTTCCAACAATGGTTGAAATTGAAAGCTTACGCTAACGACAACCACATCGAAATCGTTGGGGACATGCCAATCTACGTAGCGGAAGATTCAAGCGATATGTGGGCAAATCCACATCTCTTCAAGACAGATGTCAACGGTAAGGCGACTTGCATCGCAGGATGCCCACCAGATGAATTTTCTGCAACTGGTCAGCTTTGGGGTAACCCAATCTATGACTGGGAAGCAATGGACAAAGACGGTTACAAATGGTGGATTGAACGCTTGCGTGAAAGCTTCAAAATCTACGACATCGTTCGTATCGACCACTTCCGTGGTTTCGAATCTTACTGGGAAATCCCTGCTGGTTCTGATACAGCAGCACCTGGTGAGTGGGTGAAAGGTCCTGGCTACAAGCTTTTTGCAGCTGTTAAGGAAGAACTTGGTGAGTTAAACATCATCGCAGAAGACCTTGGTTTCATGACAGACGAAGTTATCGAGTTGCGTGAACGTACTGGCTTCCCAGGAATGAAGATTCTTCAATTTGCTTTCAATCCCAGAAGACGAAAGTATCGATAGCCCACACTTGGCACCTGCTAACTCAGTTATGTACACAGGAACACACGATAACAATACGGTCCTTGGTTGGTACCGTAACGAGATCGATGATGCGACTCGTGAGTACATGGCTCGCTACACTAACCGTAAAGAATACGAAACAGTGCCACATGCTATGCTTCGTACAGTCTTTTTCATCAGTTAGCTTCATGGCAATTGCAACTATGCAAGATTTGCTAGAATTGGATGAGACAGCTCGTATGAACTTCCCATCTACCCTTGGTGGAAACTGGTCTTGGCGTATGACTGAAGATCAATTGACACCAGCTGTCGAGGAAGGCTTGCTTGACTTGACAACAATCTATCGCCGAATCAATGAAAATTTGGTAGAATTAAAGAAATAATACAATATCAGGAGACACCTTAAACATGTTATCACTACAAGAATTTGTACAAAATCGTTACAATAAAACCATTGCAGAATGTAGCAATGAAGAGCTTTACCTTGCTCTTCTTAACTACAGCAAGCTTGCAAGCAGCCAAAAACCAGTCAACACTGGTAAAAAGAAAGTTTACTATATCTCAGCTGAGTTCTTGATTGGTAAACTCTTGTCAAACAACTTGATCAACCTTGGTCTTTACGACGATGTCAAAAAAGAACTTGCAGCTGCAGGTAAAGACTTGATCGAAGTCGAAGAAGTTGAATTGGAACCATCTCTTGGTAATGGTGGTTTGGGACGTTTGGCTGCCTGCTTTATCGACTCAATTGCTACTCTTGGTTTGAACGGTGACGGTGTTGGTCTTAACTACCACTTTGGTCTTTTCCAACAAGTTCTTAAAAACAACCAACAAGAAACAATTCCAAATGCATGGTTGACAGAGCAAAACTGGTTGGTTCGCTCAAGCCGTAGCTACCAAGTACCATTTGCAGACTTTACTTTGACATCAACTCTTTACGATATTGATGTTACTGGTTATGAAACAGCAACTAAAAACCGCTTGCGTTTGTTTGACTTGGATTCAGTTGATTCTTCTATTATTAAAGATGGTATCAACTTTGACAAGACAGATATCGCTCGCAACTTGACTCTCTTCCTTTACCCAGATGATAGTGACCGTCAAGGTGAATTGCTCCGTATCTTCCAACAATACTTCATGGTTTCAAACGGTGCGCAATTGATCATCGACGAAGCAATCGAAAAAGGAAGCAACTTGCATGACCTTGCTGACTACGCAGTTGTACAAATCAACGATACTCACCCATCAATGGTTATCCCTGAATTGATCCGTCTTTTGACTGCACGTGGTATCGAGCTTGACGAAGCAATCTCAATCGTTCGTAGCATGACTGCCTACACTAACCACACAATCCTTGCTGAAGCCCTTGAAAAATGGCCTCTTGAATTCTTGCAAGAAGTGGTTCCTCACTTGGTACCAATCATCGAAGAATTGGACCGTCGCGTGAAAGCAGAATACAAAGATCCAGCTGTTCAAATTATCGATGAGAGCGGACGTGTTCACATGGCTCACATGGATATCCACTACGGATACAGTGTTAACGGGGTAGCAGCACTTCACACTGAAATCTTGAAGAACTCTGAGTTGAAAGCCTTCTACGACCTTTACCCAGAAAAATTCAACAACAAAACAAACGGTATCACTTTCCGTCGTTGGCTCATGCATGCTAACCCAAGATTGTCTCACTACTTGGATGAGATTCTTGGAGAAGGTTGGCACCATGAAGCAGATGAGCTTGAAAAACTCTTTGTCTTATGAAGACAAAGCAGCTGTCAAAGAAAAATTGGAAAGCATCAAGGCTCACAACAAACGTAAATTGGCTCGTCACTTGAAAGAACACCAAGGTGTGGAAATCAATACAAACTCTATCTTTGATATCCAAATCAAACGTCTTCACGAGTACAAACGCCAACAAATGAACGCTTTGTACGTGATCCACAAATACCTTGACATCAAAGCTGGTAACATCCCTGCTCGTCCAATCACAATCTTCTTTGGTGGTAAAGCAGCTCCAGCCTACACAATCGCTCAAGACATCATCCACTTGATCCTTTGCATGTCAGAAGTTATTGCTAACGATCCAGCAGTAGCTCCACACTTGCAAGTAGTTATGGTTGAAAACTACAACGTTACTGCAGCAAGCTTCCTTATCCCAGCATGTGATATCTCAGAACAAATCTCACTTGCTTCTAAAGAAGCTTCAGGTACTGGTAACATGAAATTCATGTTGAACGGAGCTTTGACTCTTGGTACTATGGACGGTGCTAACGTGGAAATCGCTGAGTTGGTTGGTGATGAAAACATCTACATCTTTGGTGAAGATTCAGAAACTGTTATCGACCTTTACGCAAAGCAGCTTACAAATCAAGCGAATTCTACGCTCGTGAAGCTATCAAACCATTGGTTGACTTCATCGTTAGCGATGCAGTTCTTGCAGCTGGAAACAAAGAGCGCTTGGAACGTCTTTACAATGAATTGATCAACAAAGACTGGTTCATGACTCTTCTTGACTTGGAAGACTACATCAAAGTCAAAGAGCAAATGCTTGCTGACTACGAAGACCGTGACGCATGGTTGGATAAAGTCATCGTTAACATTTCTAAAGCAGGATTCTTCTCATCTGACCGTACAATCGCTCAGTATAACGAAGATATCTGGCACTTGAACTAAGATACAAGATTTATACCAATACACTTTCCTATAAAGCGAATTTCGATTGAAATTCGCTTTTTTAAATGCTGTGGATTTGGGTCAATCTTGTCTTAAAAAAGATAGAAATCATAGACACAGTAAACGCTTAAAATGCTGGTTTTTACTGTCTTTCAGCCTTATATTTCTTCGTAGTTGATTACCTCATATCTCTTGTATTCGCTTACACAAAGTATTATAATATGATTATAGGAAAGAAGGTGTTCTTATGTGGAAAAAAATATTTTTCAAAAATATAAATGGACGGATTTATTTTTGGATTCTATTTGTTATTTTGACATGCCTCTATATGGGTAATAGTAATCTTTACTCTCACTCGAAACTCTTTCATCAAGTAAATCTCTTATCACTGATGATGTTTGCTTATCGAAAGGAAGTTTACACTGTGACCTATTTTTTATTTCACATTTTGTCTATTTATTGATAAAGTTTGTTTATCTTTTTCAGATCATCGAGAAAATCAAAATGGATGTATAGCTATAAAAGCTTATTAAATGTTTATTAGAACTTTTTTCAGGATAGATAGTTGTAAAAATTGAAATTTTTACAAAAACCGCATAGATTGTTTCTTTGAAATGCGGTTTTTGTTTTAGATCGAAAGTTTTTATTTTTTTGAGTCTAGTGCTTTCCCAACCAAAATCTCTGCCTCAATGGTAATCTCTGTCAGTTGGCTCCAGTCAATCTTGCTCTGGTCAATGTGAAAGAGGAGAGGAGTCATACTGAGTAGGGCTTGGAGCTGCTCTGCTGTGATAGTTTTAGTCAGAGAGGCAGTTTGACTAGATAGGATGGTAAAGTGTTCTTGGAAATGATTTTTGATATCTTGGTTGGAATAGTCCTTGTTTGTCAGCTGGTCTTGTACCTTCTGACGGATTTCCTTGAGGTGATTTTTAGTTGGAATGACCTTTATCAAGATACCGTCTTTGGATAAAACGCGACGAAATTCTCCGTAATTGGCAGGGGAAAAGATATCAAGTAAGATATCCATGCTGGCGTCTTTTATAGGAAGACGAGCTAGGTCGCCAACGAACCAATTGACTGCCCAGTTGGGTTCGCTCTTGGCAGCGATTTGGACGGAATCTTTGGAAATATCAAAGGCATAGAAGGTTTTGTCAGGATGCCTTTCTTGGAGTTTGCGAGAATAGAATCCTTCACCACAGCCGATATCTAAAATTGTTTTGGCATTTTTTGAGTTTGAAAGTAAATCAGAGACGGCCTCTAGAATAGCTTGATAAAAGCCGGCTTCTAGGATTTGTTGACGGTTTTGAAAATTTTCCTTGTCGTAGTTGGCCGATTGCTTGATTTGAGGGGCTAGATTGACATAGCCGAATTTTGACAGATCAAAAGAATGGTGATTGCTACACTTGAGACTGCTAGCTACTAGAGGTAGCTTTTCTTGACAGATGGGACAGGCAAAGGCAGTAGCAGAAGCAAACGTTGAAGTTTGGGTTTGAGATTTGTATTCATAGTTTAAGTGTATCAAAAGAGGCAAATGAAAGCAACTTTAGGAGTGAGTAGATGGGAGATTCAGTAGAAATAAAACTAATACTCTTCGAAAATCTCTTCAAACCACGTCAACGTCGCCTTGCCGTACTCAAGTACAGCCTGCGGCTAGTTTCCTAGTTTGCTCTTTGATTTTCATTGAGTATAATACTCCAATTTATAAAATAAAATTGCTTTTATATCTAAATTGCTATATAATAATGATAAGGAGGAAATAAGTATGTTAAAAGAAGTATTAAGCGTCGCAAAAGTTGCGAAAAAATCTTCATTATTTTTGGGTGGTGTCGCATTTGGTACCCTTGGTTTGAAAATCTTAGCAAGTAAGGAAGCTAAAAAAAGGTTATTCTAAAGCTTTTGGCTAAGGCTTACAAGTTGAAAGACGAGCTAGATGCATCTGTTTCTGTTGTGAAACAACATGGAGACGATGTCTTTGCAAGATGCCAAATATTTGTATGAGCAAGAGAAAAAAAGAAGAGCAATTAGATAGCCTTATAGGAGAATAATATGTCTTTTAAAAGTGCTACATAGAGGATACCAACATATCCGACTATCATCTTCTTTTTTTCACTCACCTTGGATATTCAAGACTATCTTCGTTCCTTGGCGAGAGATGAAAAGGGGATTGAGTCTATCCAGTTTTACATGGATCAACAGCACTTTACTCTACGCATAAAAGAAGGCTTTTCTGTATTAGATAATGCAGAAGCCTTTTTAAAAAGAATTGATAAAGGGAAAGTTTCTGAGTTGATGACTCTTCCCATTCGTAGAGAAGAGAGTGCTTATTCTATTGTTTCAGGTGCAGCGATTAAGCGTGTACTTTTTCGTAGTTTTGTGCCGTATCCTATTCGCTATATATGGACTTGTTATCAGGCTTTTGGCTATATTAGAGAAGCCTATCAAACACTAGCGCGTAAGGAACTAACGATGGAAGTCTTGGACTGTTCGGCGATTTTATTGTCCTTGTTTATGAACCAATCCAAGACAGCTAGCAATATCATGTTTATGCTTGATTTGGGGAATCATTTAGATCAGTGGTCCTTGAAAAAAACTGCAACAGATTTAGAACAAAGCCTTCTTGCAAAAGAGAGCGACGTATTCTTAGTACAGGGCGATACGGTTGTTAGTATCAAGAGTTCCGATGTTCAAATAGGAGATGTCTTGGTCCTATCTCAAGGAAATGAAATTCTGTTTGATGGACAAGTAGTTTCAGGTTTAGGTATGGTCAACGAAAGTTCCTTGACGGGAGAGAGTTTTCCAGTTGAAAAAAGAGAGTCTGATTTGGTTTGTGCAAATACAGTATTAGAAACTGGAGAGTTACGCATTCGTGTAACCGATAATCAGATGAACAGCCGTATTTTACAGCTGATTGAGTTGATGAAGAAATCTGAAGAAAACAAGAAAACGAAGCAACGCTATTTCATCAAAATGGCGGACAAGGTCGTCAAATATAATTTCTTGGGGGCTGGGCTGACTTACCTATTGACAGGTTCTTTTTCTAAGGCTATTTCTTTCCTATTGGTCGATTTCTCCTGCGCTTTGAAAATCTCTACTCCTGTAGCTTATTTGACAGCTATCAAGGAGGGGTTGAACCGTGAAATGGTGATTAAGGATGGGGATGTTCTGGAGAAATATCTGGAAGTTGATACTTTCTTGTTTGATAAGACGGGAACAATCACAACTAGTTATCCTATAGTTGAAAAGGTGTTACCTTTTGGGGACTATAGTGAGGAAGATATTCTCAGAATCAGTGCCTGTCTTGAGGAACACATTTATCATCCTATTGCTAATGCCATCGTCAAGCAAGCTGAGATAGAGGGGATTGAACATGAGGAAATGCATGGGAAACTCCAATATATCGCAAGCAAGGGGATCAAATCTCATATAGATGGGCAACCAGTTCTTATTGGAAATTATGTCTTGATGCAGGATGAGCAGATTCATATCAGTTCAGAACAAAATGCTTTAATTGAAGAGTACAAGAGTCACTACAATCTCTTATTCTTGGCTTATCAGAATGAATTGATTGGAATGTTCTGCATTCATACTCCTTTGAGAAAAAGAAGCAAAAGCAGCCTTGGAGAAACTTAAGGCACAAGGGAAAAAAATTGATTCTGGCAACAGGGGACACCTTGGTTAGAACAGAGGAATTAGTCAAAGATTTGCCCTTTGATCAGGTCTATACAGACTTGAAACCTGATGGGAAATTTGAGTTAGTAGAGGAACTGCAGAAAGCAGGTCACACTATTTTGATGGTTGGAGATGGATTGAATGACTCAGCTGCTCTAACCCTATCAGATATCGGTGTGGTGATGAATGAGAGTGCAGATATTTCTAAGCAGATGAGTGATATCTTATTGTTAGATAATCGCTTGGATTTCTTCCAAGAGTTGGATTCGCTATCATCATCTTTGCAAACACTCATCAAGAAGAATATTCAAGATACCGTTGTCGTAAATAGTAGTTTGATTGGCTTTGGCTTATTTAATTGGCTCAGTCCTTCAAACTCTCTATCTTACATAATCTAACAACCTTGCGCATAGTCCTGCGTAGCCTGTCTATTAAGGCTAGATAGATGTGGTTATCAACAACAAAAAGGAGTTACCTTTCTCGAGGTTAACTCCTTTTTTTATAGGTAAATGTTGAACAGTTTAGTAAGTCAATACAAAAATATTTTCTTCTTGCCCACGACGGATAACAGTCAGTTCGTTCTCTAACTTATCAGCGTCACTCAAGACATAGTCAAGGTCTTGGATGCGGTCACCGTTGACGTAGATAGCTCCGTTTTGGACGTCTTCACGGGCTTGGCGTTTTGAGTTGACCACACCAGATGACACGAGGAGTTCCACGATATTGTGGTTTTCGTCTGCTTGTACTTGGTAGTTTGGCACTCCACGAAGTCCTTGTTTGAGCTCTTTGACAGAAAGGTTTTTGATGTTTCCTGCAAAGAGTTGCTCAGTGATGTTGAGGGCTTCTTTGTAAGCTTCTTCGCCGTGAACAAGTGTTACGACTTCACGAGCCAAGACTTTTTGAGCCAAGCGTTCGTGTGGAGCTGCTTCAAACTGTTTACGGATGTCTTCAATCTCATCAAGTGACAAGAAAGTAAAGATTTTCAAGAAGCGAACAGCGTCAGCGTCCATAACGTTCATCCAGAATTGGTACATTTCGTATGGGAGAAGTCTTTTCAGGATTGAGCCAGACTGCGTTTCCTTCTGATTTACCAAATTTCTTACCAGTTGCATCTGTGATCAATGGAACAGTGATAACGTGGCCAGTCTTGTCAGCCTTACGACGAAGCAATTCAGTACCAGCTGTCATATTTCCCCACTGGTCAGAACCACCGATTTGAAGCGTTACGTTGTGGTCTTGGTTAAGGACGAAGAAAGTCGTAACCTTGCATGATTTGGTAAGCAAACTCAGTGTAAGAAATTCCCTGTTTCAATCCGTTTTTTCACAGACTCCTTGCTCATCATGTAGTTGACAGTGAAGTATTTTCCGATATCACGGAGGAAGTCAATGAAGCTGATGCTGCCAAACCAGTCGTAGTTGTTGACCATGACAGCCTTGTTTTCGCCATTTTCAAAGTCAAGAAAACGAGAAAGTTGTCCTTGGATAGACTTGACCCAGCCATCTACTGTGTCTTTTGTTTGGAGACTACGTTCAGCATCTTTGAAGGACGGATCTCCGATGAGACCTGTAGCACCGCCAACGAGCGCATAAGGTTTGTGACCTGCTAGTTGCAAGCGACGACTTGTCAAGATTGCGACAAGATGGCCTAGGTGAAGGCTGTCAGCAGTTGGATCGTAGCCAGTATAATAAGAAACTTGACCTTCTTCTAGGGCTTTACGCAAAGCTTCTTCATCAGTCGTTTGAAAAATCAAACCACGCTCTTTTAGCTCATCAAAAATGTGCATGTGTCTTTTCTCCTTTTATAAAAATATTGTTTCTACCTATTGTATCACAAACTTGGGCAATAGCCTAGTAGAATAGGGAAGAAAGTGGCTATTTTATTGAAAGTTTACCTTTTATGGTATAATAGATAGAGTGAGGAAATCCATGCAAAAAATCAATTAAATGAATTAAAAACGAAAAAAATGCTGGAATTTTTTTCCAGCTAGTAAAATCAAAAAAATAAAATCATAAAAAAACTCAGAGAAAGTCTCAGAAGAGAAGAAGTCGGATGGGACAGGTGGGAAAAGTCCTGTCTATCCTAGGTAGCATTTTAGTTGAGTATAAAAGGGCATTCTGAATACTCTTTTTATTCTAGGCTTTATCGGTGGGCTTTTTGGGTGCTGGTGTAGCTCTTGGGTTATGGAGTTGCTTTTGTTTGACAAGGCTAAGGTTCCCTCAGACGGAGGACTTGGTCAAGCAGGTTAAAAATATTTCTTCCATCTCAGAAATTGTTTATGCAGATGGGAGTGTCATTGCTTCTATCGAGAGCGACCTACTGCGAACTTCTGTTTCATCTGAGGAAATATCAGACAATCTCAAAAAGGCTATCATTGCAACTGAGGACGAACATTTTCATGAACATAAAGGGGTTAGTGCCCAAAAGGCTGTGATTCGAGCGACATTGGGAACCTTTGCAGGTTTGGGCTCATCTAGCGGGGGCTCGACCTTGACCCAACAGTTAATCAAGCAACAAGTGGTCGGAGATGCTCCGACTTTGGCTCGTAAGGCTACAGAAATTGTTGATGCCCTTGCCTTGGAACGCAGCATGAGTAAGGATGAAATCTTGACGACTTATCTCAATGTTGCTCCCTTTTGGTCGAAATCATAAAGGGGCAGAATATTGCAGGTGCTCAGCAAGCAGCTGAAGGGATTTTTCGGTATCGATGCCAGTCAGGCTGAGTATTCCCTCAAGCAGCCTTCCTAGCAGGTTTTGCCACAGAGTCCCGATTACTTATTCTCCTTATGAAAATACTGGAGAGTTAAAGAGTGATGAAGACTTAGAAACTTGGTTTGAGACGGGCTAAGGATGTTCTCTACAACATGTACCGTACAGGGTGCTCTGACTCAGGAAGAATACGACTCAGTACAAGGATTATAATCTCAAACAAGACTTTCTTGCCATCAGGAACTGTCAATGCTGTTTCGAGGATTATCTCTACTTTACAGCTATGGCTGAAGCGACAGACCGTATGTATGATTATTTAGTTCAGACAGGACAATGTCTCGAGCCAAGAGTTGAAAAAAATGAAGCGATTCAAAAGGCTTTATCATGAGCGAGCTGAGCAGGAACTAAGTAATGGCGGTTACAAAATCACTACAACGATCAATCAGAAAAATCCATACTGCCATGCAAAATGCAGTTGCTGAACTATGGTTATCTTTGGTAGATGATGCGACTGGGCAGCCTGAAGTAGGGAATGTTTTGATGGACAATAAAACGGGGGCTGTTCTAGGCTTTGTTGGTGGTCGTAATTACCAGACTAACCAAAACAATCACGCCTTCGACACCAAGCGCTCGCCAGCCTCTACAACCAAGCCTTTGCTGGCCTACGGGATTGCCATTGACCAGGGTTTGATGGGAAGTGCTAGCATATCTGTCTAAATTATCCAACAAAACTTTTGCTAAATGGCAAATCCGATTATGTATGCTAATAGTCAAAGGGCACAGATATGATGACCTTTGGGTGAAGCCTTGAAACTATTCATGGAATATCCCAGCCTATTGGACCTATCGCATGCTTCGTGAGAAGGGTGTTGATGTCAAGGGTTACATGGAGAAAATGGGTTACGAGATTCCGGAGTACGGTATAGAAAGTCTGCCTATGGGCGGCGGTATTGAAGTCACAGTCGCCCAGCATACCAATGGCTATCAGACCTTGGCAAATAACGGAGTTTATCATCAGAAAACATGTGATTTCTAAAATTGAAGCATCAGATGGTAGAGTGGTATATGAGTATCAAGATAAACCGGTTCAAGTCTACTCGAAAAGGCTACGGCGACAATTATGCAGGGCTTGTTGCGAGAAGTTCTATCCTCTCGAGTGACAACAACCTTTCAAGACGAATTTGACTGCTTTAAATTCGACATTAGCTAATGCAGATTGGATTGGGAAGACTGGTACAACCAACCAAGACGAAAATATGTGGCTTATGCTTTCTACTCCTAAATTAACTTTAGGTGGTTGGATTGGGCATGATGATAATCATTCATTATCTCGTAGAGCAGGCTATTCCAATAATTCTAATTATATGGCTCACTTGGTTAATGCTATCCAAGAGTCTGAACCTGGAATTTGGGGGAACGAGCGCTTCGCTTTAGATTCTAGTGTAGTAAAATCCGAAGTCTTGAAATCAACAGGTCAAAAACCAGGGAAGGTTTCTGTTGAAGGAAAAGAGGTAGATGTTACAGGTTCGACTGTTACCAGCTATTGGGCTAATAAGGCAGGAGCGCCAACGACCAGTTATCGCTTTGCTATTGGTGGAAGTGATGCGGATTATCAGAATGCTTGGTCTAGTATCGTGGGGAGTCTACCAACTCCATCAAGCTCCAGCAGTTCAAGTAATAGCTCTAGTGACAGTAGTAACTCAAGTGCTACACGATCTTCTTCAAGGACAAGACGATAAGTTCTATGAACTATGCTAAATGAAGTGGCTAATCAATTGATTGCCACTTTTTTCTTTTTTCCTTTCGTGTTACAATAAAGGTATGAATCAGTATCAGAAAAAGATTGTTAAAGGAACCATTTATTCGCTTCTATCTGGCTTAATCTGGGGAATCTGTGGGATTTTAGGAGAGTATTTCTTTACTCATTATCAGGTGTCCTCTGGTTGGATTACCTCTATGCGTTTGACACTGGCAGGGAAGTCTTGTGCTCATTTGGTCTGCAATGCAATTAAAATCACAAGTGTTAGATATCTGGCGAGACAAGAAAAATTACCTGCCCTTTTTAGCCTATGCTATTTTGGGAATTTTCTCAGTCCAGTATTTTTTCTATCTCTGCGTAGAATACTCAAATGCAGCGACAGCAACTATTTTACAGTTTATTAGTCCAGTTTTTATCCTCTTTTACAATCGCTTAGTTTATCAAAAACGAGCGTCAAAAAGCGCTATTTTCTATGTTTTGGTTGCCATGTTGGGTGTTTGCTTGATGGCGACAAAGGGCGATCTCTCTCAGTTATCTATGACGCCACTAGCCCTTGTGACGGGTTTGCTGAGTGCCATGGGGTGTTATGTTTAATGTTATCCTACCTCAACCTTTTGCTAAGCGCTATGGTTTTGTTCCCACGGTTGGGTGGGGGATGATTTTGGCAGGTTTGTTTAGCAATGTCCTTTCGCCGGTTTATCAGCTTTCCTTTACTCCTGATATTTGGAGTATCTTGATTTGTCTCATTATCGCTTTCTTTGGGACGGCTTTTGCTTTTTTTATTTCCATGAAGGCTGTGTCCTTGGTTTCTCCTTTGGTGGTTTCCGTTATCAGTGCCAGTGAACCTCTCTCTTCTGCTCTTTTGAGTGTTTTGTTTTTAGGCTTGGTAGTGGATTGGTCCCTTCTTCTAGCTATGGCCTTGATTATTTTACCCTATGATTTTCCTATCGATAGAAGAAGCGAAAGAAAGTAAATAAAAAGTCTTTTCTTAATTCTAAAAAGTGTGCTATACTAGAATAGTCAATAAAAACACGGGGAGATAGTTGTGAAGAGTGTTTTTAGGTTGTATCGGTAGGGGCTTGCTTTTTACCGACAGCACGTTTTATCTCACATCCCTAAAAAAATCATACCTAAAAACAAACAAAAAGGCTTCAAATTTGAGGCCTTTTTTGGTAGAATAGGTATCATTAAAATGAACTAGGAGGCGCCTATGACTGCTACAAAAATGAATGCTCAAGAAATTATCCAATTTATCGCCAATGCCGAAAAGAAAACCAGTGTGAAAGTAACCTTTGAGGGACAACTCGCAACTGCTGTACCTAGCTCTGTTGTCAAACTAGGGAAATGTCCTATTTGGAGACTGGAAGGACGTGGCTCCGCTTCTCGATGGTTTGGTAGAAAATCAAGACTATGTTGTTGAGCAAGATGCTCGTAATTCTGCAGTTCCTTTGCTAGACAAACGTGCTATCAACGCTCGTATCGAGCCAGGTGCTATTATCCGTGATCAGGTTGAAATTGGTGACAATGCTGTTATCATGATGGGAGCGGTTATCAATATCGGTGCTGAAATTGGTGCAGGAACCATGATTGACATGGGTGCTATCCTTGGTGGCCGTGCTATCGTGGGGAAAAACAGTCACGTTGGTGCAGGTGCCGTTCTTGCAGGTGTGATTGAGCCAGCTAGCGCAGAACCAGTCCGTGTTGGAGACAATGTTCTCATCGGTGCCAATGCAGTGGTTATCGAAGGAGTTCAAATCGGTAGTGGTTCAGTTGTCGCAGCGGGAGCTATTGTTACCCAAGATGTCCCAGAAAACGTGGTGGTAGCAGGTGTTCCAGCTCGTATTATCAAAGAGATTGATGCCCAAACCCAACAAAAAACAGCGCTAGAGGATGCGCTTCGTACCTTGTAATTTGTAAAAGAAAAATAGAGGCGGAACCCTTTTCCAGCCTCTTTCTGCTATATAGGAGGATAGATAGATGTTAGATTTGATTCAGACTAGACGAGATTTGCACCAGATTCCAGAGATTGGCTTGGAGGAGTTCAAGACTCAGGCTTATCTGCTGGATGTGATTGAGAAATTGACTGCGGGCAAGAATTTTGTTCAAGTTCGTACTTGGCGGACAGGTATTTTGGTTTATTTGCAGGGAAGTCAACCAGAGCGTACCATTGGTTGGCGGACAGATATTGATGGCCTGCCTATCGTCGAACAAACAGGCCTTCCTTTCGCTTCTCAGCACCAAGGTCGTATGCACGCTTGTGGCCATGATTTCCACATGACTATTGCTTTGGGCTGTCTTGAGCGAGCTCTTGAGGAGCAACCAAAGAACAATCTGCTCTTTCTGTTTCAACCTGCTGAAGAAAATGAAGCTGGTGGCATGCTCATGTATGAGGATGGCGCTTTTGGAGACTGGTTGCCAGACCAGTTTTATGGCCTCCATGTTCGACCAGATTTGAAGGTTGGACAGATTGCGACCAATACTCATACACTCTTTGCAGGGACTTGCGAGGTGAAGATCCGTTTCAAAGGAAAAGGGGGACACGCAGCCTTTCCGCATGAAGCAAATGACGCCTTGGTAGCTGCTAGTTACTTTGTGACCCAAGTGCAGTCGGTGGTCAGCCGCAATGTCAACCCAATCGAGGGAGCGGTGGTGACCTTTGGAGTTTTCCAAGCTGGAACAACCAACAATGTTATCACAGATACAGCCTTTTTGCATGGAACTATTCGGGCCTTGACTCAAGACATGAGTCTCTTGGTACAAAAGAGGGTTAAAACAGTTGCAGAAGGAGTTGCAGCAGCCTTTAGTATGGAAGTTGAAGTGGAACTCAAACAAGGTGGTTACCTGTCTGTTGAGAACCATCCAGCCTTGGCGCGTGAACTGATGGACTTCTTTGAAGAAAAAGAGGGAATTGAGTTGATTGATATCGAGCCTGCTATGACAGGTGAAGACTTTGGTTATCTCCTTTCAAAAGTTGATGGCGTTATGTTCTGGCTTGGTATAGATAGTCCCTATGCTCTTCATCACCCTCAGATGAGTCCCAAGGAAGAGGCATTAGCTATTGGGGTGGATGCGGTCTCTAGTTTTCTGAAAAAGAAGGCAGCAGAGTAGAGGGCTTGTCTATGAAATCGGAATTACGTAAGCAAGTCTTGCAAGAAATGAAGGCTATATCTCAAGAGCAAAAACAGGCTATAGACCAAGCTTTAACAGAAGGACTTTTACAACACCCCTTCTACCAAGAAGCAAATACAAATCGCAACCTATCTCTCTTTTCCTCATGAGTTTCAAACGCAGGAACTGATTGAGCAGGCGCTGAAGGACGGCAAGAAGGTTTTGATACCCAAAACCTATCCCAAGGGGCGAATGGACTTTGTGGTCTATGATCCGCAACAGTTGGTAAAAACTTCCTTTGGATTACTGGAGCCACAGGGAGATTTGGAAGTGGTGGATGCTTCTCAGATTGATTTGATTCATGTTCCTGGTTTGGCTTTTACGACGGAAGGCTATCGGATTGGATACGGCGGAGGTTATTATGACCGCTATCTGGAACATTTTTCTGGCCATACTTTGAGTACGATATATCCTTGTCAAATTCAGGACTTTATCCCTGAAAATCATGATATTCCTGTTCAGGAGGTATTAATTGATGAAGGAAATCTTTGATAGACGTTATCCTGTGACGAGTTTCTTCCTCTTAGTGACGGCCTTGGTGTTTCTACTAATGCTGGTGACTGCAGGCGGAAACTTTGACAGGGCAGATACCTTATTTCAATTTGGAGCCATGTATGGGCCAGCTATTCGCCTCTTTCCTGAGCAGGTTTGGCGTCTCTTCTCTGCTATTTTTGTTCATATTGGGTGGGAGCATTTCATTGTTAATATGCTTTCGCTCTATTATCTTGGTAGGCAAGTAGAGGAAATTTTTGGATCCAAGAAGTTTTTCTTTCTCTATCTCTTATCTGGAATGATGGGCAATCTCTTTGTTTTTGTATTTAGTCCCAAATCCTTAGCAGCAGGAGCCTCTACTTCTCTCTATGGGCTATTTGCTGCAATTATCGTTCTTCGCTATGCAACTCGCAATCCTTATATCCAGCAGTTGGGGCAATCTTATCTGACACTTTTTGTGGTTAACATTATTGGAAGTGTTCTGATTCCAGGAATCAGCCTAGCAGGCCATATCGGAGGTGCAGTTGGTGGAGCATTTCTAGCAGTTATCTTTCCAGTCCGAGGCGAAAGACGGATGTATAGTACCAGCCAGAGGCTAGGAGCAGTAGTCTTGTTTTTAGGACTCGCAGTTTTGCTTTTCTACAAGGGAATGGGAATGTGATAATTCTGTAAGAAAATTTGTGTAATGGAAAAAGATAAGGCATTTTTGAACCTTATCTTTTTATGCTATTCCTTCTCAGCCAATTCTTTTCCCAGTTGGATGATGTAATCTTTCAAGTCATCTTTGACTTGTGGGTGCTTGAGGGCGTAGTCAATAGATGTTTTCATAAAGCCAAACTTATCGCCAACGTCGTAACGAGCTCCTGTAAATTCACGGGCGAAAACACGTTGTGTTTTATTGAGCGTATCAATAGCGTCGGTAAGCTGGATTTCATTTCCAGCACCGGGAGCTTGATTTTCGAGGATCTCAAAAATTTCTGGTGTGAGCAGATAGCGTCCGATGATTGCTAAATCACTTGGAGCATCTTCTGGAGCTGGTTTTTCAACGAAAGTTTCGACACTGTAGAGACCATTAATTCCCTTCACCTTGAGGAGCGATAACTCCATATGATGAAACGTCTTCGTGAGGTACAGGGCATAACAGCAATGGTTGATGCGTGAGTCGTCTCGTAATCATTCATCAATTGTTTTGTCAAAGGAACAGCATGGTCATCTGTGATGTCCATAAGGTCGTCACCCAGCATGACAACGAAGGGCTCATTCCCCACAAAAGCTTTTGCTTGTAGGACAGCATCTCCAAGACCACGAGGGTGAGTTTGGCGGATGAAATGAAGGCGCATACCAGTTGCTTCATCTACCAATTTTAACAAATCCGTTTTGCCTTTTTCTTTGAGATTGTACTCAAGTTCAAAGTTTGAGTCAAAGTGGTCTTCAATAGAACGTTTTGATTTACCAGTGACAACCAGAATATCTTCAATACCTGATTTAAGAGCTTCTTCTACGATAAATTGGATAGTTGGTTTGTCTACAATTGGCAACATTTCTTTAGCAAGTGCTTTGGTTGCTGGTAAAAATCGAGTCCCGAGTCCAGCGGCAGGGATGACTGCCTTTCTAACTTTTGATGTCATAAGAATCCTTTCTTTAGAGGGTTAAGACCACTCATTTTCTGCTTTAAATTCATTGTTCATGATGTCATAAATGGCATCTTTGATATTGGTTCCGTGGTAGATAACTTGGTAAATGGCCTGTGTAATTGGCATATAGACTCCAAGTTCTTGCGCTAGTTCATAGGCTGCTCGAGTCGTTGAGATTCCTTCAATTACCATGCCCATATTAGCTTCTATATCAGCTAGGGATTCTCCACGACCAAGGGCATCTCCAGCTCTCCAGTTACGAGAGTGGATGGAGGTTCCTGTTACGATCAAATCTCCCACACCAGATAAGCCGCTATAGTCAATGGATTAGCCCCGAGTGCTACCCCTAAGCGAGTAATTTCTGCCAAACCTCGAGCGATGATGGCTGCCTTAGCATTGTCCCCAAATCCCAGACCATGTAAGGCTCCAGCACCGACAGCAATAATATTTTTAAGAGCACCAGCAGTTTCGACTCCGATAACATCCGTATTGGTATAAAGTCGGAAGTAGTGATTACTAAAGAGCTCCTGAACGTATTGAGCTGTTTGTAAATTCTTAGAAGCAGCAGTGATTAAAGTCAGGTCACGAACAATGGTTTCTTCCGCATGACTAGGTCCTGAAACAACGACGATATCACTGCGGAGATGTTCAGGAATTTCTTCTTCAAGGATGGTTGATAATCGTTTATGGCTGTCAGGTTCTAATCCCTTTGATGCGTGCATGATGATTGCCTTATGGTCCAAGGTTTGTGCAACTTGCTGGGCAACAAGTCGTGTCACTTTTGTTGGGACAACAAACAAAATCGCATCTACATCTTTCAGTGCCTCTGCTAAGTCAGTGTAGGCATTGATTTTGTCATCTAGAACGACATCTTTAAAGTAGTGCTGTTAGTATGGTAGGTATTAATTTCATTGATTTGCTCAGGCAGATTTCCCCAAATACGTACCTCGTGTCCATTGTCATTTAAGACTTGTGAAAGGGCAGTTCCCCAAGAACCAGGCCCCAAGACGGCGACGGTTTGTTTTTCCATGATTTCCTCCTTAATAGAGTCCTTTCCACTATTCTATCATATTCTAGAGGATTTTGCACTTGCATTGCTGGGGAGTGGAGGCTTTGTTGCTTGAAAAATATATAAAAACCGAGACGAAGTAATAAACTCTCAGTCTCGGTTTTGATATTCCTTAAAGAATAGCTAGGTTTATTTCAATTGATCTGTAATGTCTTTTGATAGCAACATTCCCAGATGATAAGTTTTATTGATGTAAGCAATGACATCATTGATATTTTCAGTCGTGTGAATTTTCTCTTTGATGTCAGCCCTAAATGTTTCATCCTTCAAAAGTTGTTCTTGGTAGAGTCTTTGAAGTCTCTCCTTCTCGTACTTATTGAGCAGAAAAAGGAATACCAAGCTAATCACAACGAGGATATAAGCATATTGGCTCATAGGAAATCTCCCTGTATGATAAAGAAGTAGTAGTGAATAAATCGATTTAGTGAATCTAAAATAGCAGAACAAGTCAGCAAAACTTGATAAGATTTTGATAGACCTCTAAACCAAATTACGTATAGGGATTTGGTCTTAGTTACTTAGATTGCTTTTGCAATCAAGTAATTTAAAGATTACGACATGAGCCTAAACCAAATCAATATTATTTGGTTGGTGAATTAGTGAAGCGTTTAGGCAAGATAGTCTCTGAGTTACGACGTTTACAATGAGACATAAATCGATAATATTTATGTTTCATGAACTAGTGAAGCGCCTAGCCAAAGTCTCTGATAGGATTTGGCGTTAGTTACTTAGATTGCTCCGCAATCAAGTAACTTTGGCGATTTACATCTTCTCTGGCGCTTCTACTCCAAGCAAGCGAAGGGCTTCTTTGAGAACGACTGCGGTTGCGTAGCTGAGGGCTAGACGGCTGTCGCGTTCTGGACTTTCATCCAAGATACGTGTATGTGCATAGTATTTGTTGAAGGCTTGAGCCAGACTAATTGCAAATTTAGCAATGATAGAAGGTTCAAAGTTATCCGCCGCACGGTTGATAATACGTGGGAAGTCTTGGATGAGTTTGATGATTTCCCAGCTTTCAGCATCATTCAAGCTATAGTTGCCAGCTGTTTCTGGTTTGAAATCCGCTTTGCGTAAGATAGATTGGATACGAGCGTAGGCATATTGAACATAAGGTCCAGTTTCACCCTCGAAGGATACCATAGCCTCTAGGTCGAAGTCATATCCATTTGTACGGTCGGTCTTGAGGTCATAGAATTTAATGGCTCCAACCCCAACAGCATGCGCTACCTGGTCTTTGTTTTCAAGTTCAGGATTTTTAGCCTCGATTTGGGCCTTGGCACGACTAACAGCCTCTGCAACAGTAGGCTCTAGCAAGATGACATTCCCTTTACGAGTAGAGAGTTTTTTTCCTTCTTTTGTAACTAAACCAAAAGGAACGTGAGTAATATCGTTACTCCAGTCGTAGCCCATCTCTTGCAAGACGGCTTTGAGCTGTTTAAAGTGGGCAGATTGCTCTTGGCCAACGACATAGATAGATTTGGCAAATTGGTATTCATTTTTACGGTAAAGGGCTGCAGCCAAGTCACGAGTGATATAGAGAGTTGCACCATCCGATTTCTTGATAAGGGCTGGATGTTCAATTCCATATTTCTCAAGATTGACAACTTGGGCACCTTCTGATTCTACAAGAAGGCCTTTTTCAGAAAGAATGTCTACAACTGCATCCATTTTATCGTTGTAGAAGGCTTCTCCGTTATAGCTGTCAAATTCGACTTGTAATTCATTGTAAAGGCGGTTAAATTCCACCAAACTTTCATCACGGAACCATTGCCAAAGAGCGAGAGCTTCCTCGTCTCCATTTTCAAGTTTACGGAACCATTCGCGTGCTTCTTCATCCAAGCTAGGGTCATTTTCAGCTTCAGCGTTGATGCGGATATAGAGTTTAAGGAGTTCATCAATTGGATGAGCTTTTACAGCTTCTTCGTCGCCCCATTTTGTAGGCAACAATCAACATCCCAAACTGTTTACCCCAGTCTCCCAAATGGTTGACCTTGACCGTTTGATAACCGATTTTTTGGAAAATATGTGATAAGCTATCTCCGATGACAGTTGAGCGCAGGTGACCAATAGAAAATGGTTTAGCGATATTGGGACTAGACATGTCGATAACAACATTTTCTTGTTTGCCAATAGTTTGGTCAGCATAGTGTTCTTTTTCAGTGATAACAGCTTGCAATACTTGAGCAGAAATGGCAGATTTATCAAGGAAAAAGTTGACGTAAGGTCCTGTTGCGACAACCTTTTCAAAGGCTTGGCTGTTAATTTTTTCAGCTAGTTCAGCAGCAATCATTTGAGGTGCTTTACGTTCGACTTTTGCAAGAGAAAAAGCAGGGAAAGCGATGTCTCCCATTTCTGAGTTTTTAGGGGTTTCCAGTAAATTTAAAATAGCCTCTTGGTCCAGGCTATCAATGACGCTAGCCAACTCGCTAGCAATCAATTCTTTTGTATTCATTAAGAGCTCCTTTTTGGACTTTTTCTACTATTTTATCACAATTTTTAAAGAAAGAAGAAAAAATTTTTGAAATCTCCTATTTTTTTGGTATAATATAGTTATAAAATTAGTTATAAATATGCATATAAGAGGATTTTATGAGAAAAAGAGATCGTCATCAGTTAATAAAAAAAATGATTACTGAGGAGAAATTAAGTACACAAAAAGAAATTCAAGATCGGTTGGAGGCGCACAATGTCTTTTGTGACGCAGACAACTCTGTCTCGTGATTTGCGTGAAATCGGCTTGACCAAGGTCAAGAAAAATGATATGGTGTATTATGTACTAGCAAATGAGACAGAAAAGATTGATTTGGTGGAATTTTTGTCTCATCATTTAGAAGGTGTTGCAAGAGCAGAGTTTACCTTGGTACTTCATACCAAATTGGGAGAAGCCTCTGTTTTGGCAAATATTGTAGATGCAAACAAGGATGAATGGATTTTAGGAACAGTTGCTGGTGCCAATACCTTATTGGTCATTTGTCGAGACCAGCACGTTGCCAAACTCATGGAAGATCGTTTGCTAGATTTGATGAAAGATAAGTAAGGTCTTGGGAGTTGCTCTCAAGACTTATTTTTGACAAGGAGAGACGGACAATGGCGACAGAAAAGCTATCACCCGGCATGCAACAGTATGTGGATATTAAAAAGCAATATCCAGATGCTTTTTTGCTCTTTCGGATGGGTGATTTTTATGAATTATTTTATGAGGATGCGGTCAATGCTGCGCAGATTCTGGAAATTTCCTTAACGAGTCGCAACAAGAATGCGGACAATCCGATTCCTATGGCGGGTGTTCCCCTATCATTCTGCCCAACAGTATATCGATGTCTTGATTGAGCAGGGCTATAAGGTAGCCATTGCTGAGCAGATGGAAGATCCTAAACAAGCAGTTGGGGTTGTGAAACGAGAGGTTGTTCAGGTCATTACGCCAGGGACAGTGGTCGATAGTAGTAAGCCGGATAGTCAGAATAATTTTTTGGTTGCCATAGACCGTGCTGGCAATCAATTTGGCCTAGCTTATATGGACCTGGTGACGGGTGACTTTTATGTGACAGGTCTTTTGGATTTCACGCTGGTTTGTGGGGAAATCCGTAACCTCAAGGCGCGAGAAGTGGTGCTGGGTTATGACTTGTCTGAGGAAGAAGAACAAATCCTTAGTCGCCAGATGAATCTGGTGCTTTCCTATGAAAAAGAAGGCTTTGAGGACCTTCATTTACTGGATTCACGATTGGCAGCTGTGGAGCAAGCGGCATCTAGTAAGTTGCTCCAGTATGTTCATCGGACTCAGATGAGGGAATTGAACCACCTCAAACCTGTTATCCGCTATGAAATCAAGGATTTCTTGCAGATGGATTATGCGACCAAGGCTAGTCTGGATTTGGTTGAGAATGCTCGTTCAGGCAAGAAGCAAGGCAGTCTTTTCTGGCTTTTGGATGAAACCAAAACAGCTATGGGTATGCGGCTCTTGCGGTCTTGGATTCATCGCCCCCTGATTGATAAGGAACGAATCGTCCAACGACAAGAAGTGGTGCAGGTCTTTCTCGACCATTTCTTTGAGCGTAGTGATTTGACAGACAGCCTCAAGGGTGTCTATGATATCGAACGCTTGGCTAGTCGTGTTTCTTTTGGAAAAACTAATCCCAAGGATCTCTTGCAGTTGGCGACCACCTTGTCTAGTGTGCCACGGATTCGTGCGATTTTAGAAGGCATGGAGCAACCTGCTCTAGCTTATCTTATAGAACAACTGGATGGAATCCCTGAGCTGGAGAGTTTGATTAGCGCAGCGATTGCTCCTGAAGCTCCTCATGTGATTACAGAAGGTGGTATTATCCGCACTGGATTTGATGAGACTTAGACAAGTACCGTCGCGTTCTCAGAGAAGGGACTGGTTGGATTGCTGAGATTGAGGCTAAGGAGCGAGAAAACTCTGGTATCAGCACACTTAAGATTGACTACAATAAAAAGGATGGCTACTATTTCCATGTGACCAATTCTCAACTGGGAAATGTGCCAGCTCACTTTTTTTCCGCAAGGCGACGCTGAAAAACTCAGAACGTTTTGGAACCGAAGAATTAGCCCGTATCGAGGGAGATATGCTGGAGGCGCGTGAGAAGTCAGCTAACCTAGAATACGAAATTTTTATGCGTATTCGTGAAGAGGTCAGCAAGTACATCCAGCGTTTGCAGGCTCTAGCTCAAGGAATTGCGACGGTTGATGTCTTGCAAAGTCTGGCGGTTGTGGCTGAAACCCAGCATTTGATTCGACCTGAGTTCGGAGAAGATTCACAGATCGATATCCAGAAAGGACGTCATGCTGTCGTTGAAAAGGTTATGGGGGCTCAGACCTATATTCCAAATACGATTCAGATGGCAGAAGATACCAGTATTCAGCTGATTACAGGGCCAAACATGAGCGGGAAGTCTACCTACATGCGTCAGTTAGCCATGACGGCGGTTATGGCTCAGTTGGGTTCTTATGTGCCAGCAGAAAGCGCCTATTTACCTATTTTTGATGCGATTTTTACCCGCATCGGAGCAGCAGATGACTTGGTTTCAGGTCAATCAACCTTTATGGTGGAGATGATGGAGGCCAACAATGCCATTTCGCATGCGACCAAAAATTCCTTGATTCTTTTTGATGAGTTAGGTCGTGGAACTGCAACTTATGACGGGATGGCTCTTGCTCAGTCCATCATCGAATACATCCATGAGCATATCGGAGCCAAGACCCTCTTTGCGACCCACTACCATGAGTTGACTAGTCTGGAGTCCAGCTTGGAAACACTTTGGTCAATGTCCACGTGGCAACCTTAGAGCAGGATGGGCAGGTTACCTTCCTTCACAAGATTGAACCAGGGACCAGCTGATAAATCCTACGGTATCCATGTTGCTAAGATTGCTGGCTTGCCAGCAGACCTTTTAGCAAGAGCGGATAAGATTTTGACTCAGTTAGAGAATCAGGGACAGAAAGTCCTGCTCCTATGAGACAAACAAGTGCTGTCACTGAACAGATTTCACTCTTTGATACGGCAGAAGAGCATCCTATCCTAGCAGAATTAGCTAAACTGGATGTTTACAACATGACACCTATGCAGGCTATGAATGTCTTGGTTGAGTTAAAACAGAAACTATAAAACCAAGACTCACTAGTTAATCTAGCTGTATCAAGGAGACTTCTTTGACAATTCCCCACTTTTTTGCTAGAATAACATCACACAAACAGAATGAGAAGGAGCTGACGCATTGTCGCTCCCTTTTGTCTATTTTTTAAGGAGAAAGTATGCTGATTCAGAAAATAAAAACCTACAAGTGGCAGGCCTTGGCTTCGCTCCTGATGACAGGCTTGATGGTTGCTAGTTCACTTTTGCAACCGCGTTATCTGCAGGAAGTGTTAGACGCCCTCCTTGCTGGAAAATATGAAGCTATTTATAGTATCGGGGCTTGGTTGATTGGTGTGGCCGTGGTTGGTCTAGTTGCTGGTGGTCTCAATGTTGTCCTTGCAGCCTATATTGCCCAAGGAGTTTCATCTGACCTTCGAGAGGATGCCTTCCGTAAAATTCAAACCTTTTCTTATGCCAATATTGAACAATTTAATGCGGGAAATCTAGTCGTTCGAATGACAAATGATATCAACCAGATTCAGAACGTCGTCATGATGACCTTCCAAATTCTTTTCAGACTTCCCCTCTTATTCATCGGTTCGTTTATCCTTGCGGTTCAAACCTTACCTTCTCTGTGGTGGGTGATTGTTCTCATGGTAGTCTTGATTTTTGGTTTGACTGCTATCATGATGGGGATGATGGGGCCTCGTTTTGCCAAGTTTCAAACCCTTCTTGAGCGCATCAATGCCATTGCTAAGGAAAATCTGCGTGGCGTTCGCGTGGTCAAGTCCTTTGTCCAAGAAAAAGAGCAGTTTGCTAAGTTTACGGAGGTTTCAGACGAGCTTCTCGGTCAAAATCTTTACATCGGTTATGCCTTTTCAGTAGTGGAACCTTTCATGATGTTGGTCGGTTATGGGGCAGTATTCCTCTCTATTTGGCTAGTTGCAGGGATGGTTCAGTCGGATCCGTCAGTTGTTGGCTCCATTGCTTCCTTTGTTAATTACCTAAGCCAGATTATCTTTACCATTGTTATGGTTGGATTTTTGGGAAATTCTGTCAGTCGTGCCGTGATTTCCATGCGTCGTATTCGAGAAATTCTGGACGCAGAGCCAGCCATGACCTTTCAAGGATGTCCCAGATGAAGAGTTGGTCGGAAGTCTTAGCTTTGAAAATGTGACCTTTACCTATCCAATGGATAAGGAACCGATGTTGAAAGATGTGAGCTTTACTGTCGAACCTGGACAAATGGTTGGTGTAGTTGGAGCGACTGGTGCAGGAAAATCAACCTTGGCTCAACTGATTCCACGTCTCTTTGACCCACAGGAAGGGGCTATCAAAATCGGAGGTAAGGATATTCGAGAAGTGAGTGAAGGAACCCTGCGTAAAACAGTGTCTATCGTTCTCCAACGTGCTATTCTCTTTAGTGGAACGATTGCGGATAACTTGAGACAGGGTAAGGGAGATGCTACTCTATTTGAAATGGAGCGAGCAGCCAACATTGCCCAAGCCAGTGAATTCATTCATCGTATGGAGAAAACCTTTGAAAGTCCAGTTGAGGAACGGGGAACCAATTTCTCAGGTGGGCAAAAGCAAAGGATGTCGATTGCGCGTGGGATTGTCAGCAATCCACGTATTCTGATTTTTGACGATTCGACCTCGGCCTTGGATGCTAAGTCAGAGCGCCTGGTTCAGGAAGCCTTGAATAAGGACTTGAAGGGGACGACAACTATTATCATCGCGCAAAAGATTAGCTCGGTTGTCCATGCAGATAAAATCTTAGTTCTAGATCAAGGACGATTGATTGGTCAAGGTACGCATGCAGACTTGGTTGCCAACAATGCTGTTTACCGTGAAATCTATGAGACACAGAAAGGAAAGGAGGAGTAAAATGAAGACAGTTCAATTTTTTTGGAATTATTTTAAAGTCTATAAGCTATCATTTGTAGTTGTTATCCTGATGATTGTTCTGGCAACTCTTGCCCAAGCCCTCTTTCCGGTCTTTTCTGGACAAGCAGTGACGCAGCTAGCTAATTTAGTTCAAGCTTATCAAGATGGCAATCCAGAACTTGTTTGGCAAAGCCTATCAGGAATCATGGTCAATCTTGGTCTGCTGGTTTTGGTTCTATTTATCTCCAGTATCATATACATGTGTCTCATGACGCGCGTGATTGCAGAGTCGACAAACGATATGCGCAAAGGCCTCTTCGGTAAGCTTGCTCGCTTGACGGTTTCTTTCTTTGACCGCCGACAAGATGGCGATATCTTGTCTCGTTTTACCAGTGATTTGGATAATATCCTCCAAGCCTTTAACGAAAGTTTGATTCAGGTCATGAGCAATATTGTTTTATATATCGGTCTGATTCTTGTCATGTTTTCGAGAAATGTGACGCTGGCCCTCATCACCATAGCAAGCACACCACTGGCCTTCCTCATGCTGATTTTCATCGTAAAAATGGCACGCAAATACACCAACCTCCAGCAGAAAGAGGTAGGGAAGCTCAACGCCTATATGGATGAGAGTATCTCAGGCCAAAAAGCCGTGATTGTGCAAGGAATTCAAGAGGATATGATGGCAGGATTTCTTGAACAAAATGAGCGCGTACGCAGGGCAACCTTTAAAGGAAGAATGTTCTCAGGAATTCTTTTCCCTGTTATGAATGGGATGAGCTTGGTTAACACAGCCATCGTCATCTTTGCTGGTTCAGCTGTACTTTGAATGATAAGTCTATTGAAACAAGTACAGCCCTAGGTCTGATTGTTATGTTTGCCCAATTTTCACAGCAGTACTACCAGCCTATTATCCAAGTTGCAGCTAGTTGGGGAAGTCTTCAGTTAGCCTTTACAGGTGTTGAACGGATTCAGGAAATGTTTGACGCAGAGGAAGAAATTCGACCTGAGAAGGCGCCGATCTTTACTAAGTTGCAAGAAGGTGTTGAAATCAGTCATATTGATTTTTCATACTTGCCTGATAAACCTATTTTGAAAGATGTCAGCATTTCCGCTCCGAAAGGCCAGATGACAGCGGTTGTTGGTCCGACAGGTTCAGGGAAAACGACTATTATGAACCTCATCAATCGCTTTTATGATGTTGATGCTGGTGGTATTTATTTTGATGGTAAAGACATCCGTGACTACGACTTGGATAGCCTCAGAAGCAAGGTAGGAATTGTTTTGCAGGATTCGGTCTTGTTTAGCGGAACGATTCGAGACAATATCCGTTTCGGTGTGCCAGATGCTAGTCAAGAAATGGTTGAGGCAGCAGCCAAGGCAACCCACGTTCACGACTATATCGAAAGTTTGCCTGATAAATACGATACTCTTATCGATGATGACCAGAGTATCTTCTCAACTGGGCAAAAGCAATTGATTTCTATCGCTCGAACCTTGATGACAGATCCAGAAGTTCTCATTCTAGATGAAGCAACTTCAAACGTAGATACGGTGACAGAAAGTAAGATTCAGCATGCCATGGAGGCAGTTGTAGCAGGTAGAACCAGTTTTGTCATTGCCCATCGTTTGAAGACCATCCTCAATGCAGACCAGATTATTGTGCTTAAAGATGGAGAAGTCATTGAACGCGGTAACCACCATGAACTCTTGAAACTAGGTGGATTCTATTCAGAACTTTATCACAATCAATTTGTCTTTGAATAAGAAAGAAGTTGTCCTATGTGGGCAGCTTTTTCTTGTCCATAAAAAATATTTATCACAGCCTTAAAAAAAACATATTAGACGAAAGTCATTTTGAGTGATATGATAGGACTATCGTTATACTCAATGAAAATCAAAGAGCAAACTAGGAAGCTAGTCGCAAGCTGTACTTGAGTACGGTAAGGCGACGCTGATGTGGTTTGAAGTGATTTTCGAAGAGTATTAACATTCGAAAGGAGAGGCATCATGGCTAGAACGGTTGTAGGAGTTGCTGCAAATCTATGTCCCGTAGACGCGGAAGGCAAAAACATTCATTCATCTGTATCTTGTAGATTCGCAGAGAGCATTCGTCAAGTCGGTGGTCTCCCTTTAGTCATTCCTGTTGGTGATGAGTCAGTTGTACGCGATTATGTAGAAATGATTGACAAACTTATCTTGACAGGCGGTCAAAATGTTCACCCTCAGTTTTATGGAGAGAAAAAGACCATCGAGAGCGATGATTACAATCTAGTGCGCGATGAGTTTGAATTGGCACTCTTGAAAGAAGCGCTTCGTCAGAATAAACCAATTATGGCAATCTGTCGCGGTGTTCAACTTGTCAATGTTGCCTTTGGGGGAACCCTCAATCAAGAAATCGAAGGTCACTGGCAAGGTCTGCCTTTCGGAACATCTCATTCTATTGAGACAGTAGAAGGAAGCGTGGTGGCTAAGCTATTTGGAAAAGAAAGTCAAGTCAACTCCGTCCATCGTCAAAGCATTAAAGATTTGGCACCTAATTTCCGTGTAACTGCTATTGATCCAAGAGACCAGACCATCGAAGCGATTGAGTCTATCGATGAGCACCGCATTATCGGTTTGCAGTGGCATCCAGAGTTTCTGGTTAATGAAGAAGATGGCAATTTAGAACTATTTGAGTATTTATTGAATGAACTGTGACGACTGGGACATCTGGTCGTTCTTTATTTTATTTTTTCAAAATTTTTGGAATGTGGCATTTTTACGCAAACGTTTGAATTCTGATAAAAATTGGAGAAATTCGACAAAAAAACTTGAAAAAAACGAAGGTAAGCGTTATGATAGAAAGGAAGAAATATTGGAGGAATAACATGTCACATATTAAATTTGATTATTCAAAAGTTTTAGACAAATTTGTTGCACCACATGAAGTGGAATACATGCAAGCACAAGTAACAGCAGCAGATGAATTGATCCGTAAAGGAACTGGTGCTGGTAGCGACTTCTTGGGATGGTTGGACCTTCCTGAAAACTACGACCGCGAAGAATTTGACCGCATCTTGAAAGCTGCTGAGCAAATCAAGTCAGACAGCGATGTTTTGGTTGTAATCGGTATCGGTGGATCTTACCTTGGTGCTAAAGCAGCAATCGATTTCTTGAATCACCACTTTGCAAACTTGCAAACAAAAGAAGAACGTAAAGCTCCACAGATCCTTTACGCAGGAAACTCAATCTCATCTACTTACCTTGCTGACTTGGTAGAGTACGTAGCTGACAAAGACTTCTCAGTAAACGTGATTTCTAAATCAGGTACAACAACTGAACCAGCTATCGCTTTCCGTGTCTTCAAAGAACTCTTGGTTAAGAAATACGGACAAGAAGAAGCTAACAAACGTATCTATGCAACAACTGACCGCCAAAAAGGTGCTGTTAAGGTTGAAGCAGACGCTAACGGTTGGGAAACATTTGTTGTTCCAGATGACATCGGTGGACGCTTCTCAGTATTGACAGCTGTTGGTTTGCTTCCAATCGCAGCATCAGGAGCTGACATCAAAGCCCTTATGGAAGGTGCGAATGCAGCTCGCAAAGACTACACTTCAGATAAAATCTCTGAAAACGAAGCTTACCAATACGCAGCAGTTCGTAACATCCTTTACCGTAAAGGTTATGCAACTGAGATCTTGGTAAACTACGAGCCATCACTTCAATACTTCTCAGAGTGGTGGAAACAATTGGCTGGTGAATCAGAAGGAAAAGATCAAAAAGGTATCTACCCAACTTCAGCCAACTTCTCAACTGACTTGCACTCACTTGGTCAATTTATCCAAGAAGGAACTCGTATCATGTTTGAAACAGTTGTCCGTGTTGACAAACCTCGTAAAAACGTGATTATCCCTAGCTTGGAAGAAGACCTTGATGGACTTGGTTACCTTCAAGGAAAAGACGTTGACTTTGTAAACAAAAAAGCGACTGATGGTGTTCTTCTTGCCCACACAGATGGTGATGTACCAAACATGTACGTGACTCTTCCAGAGCAAGATGCCTTCACTCTTGGTTACACTATCTACTTCTTCGAATTGGCTATCGCCCTTTCTGGTTACTTGAATGCCATCAACCCATTTGATCAACCAGGTGTTGAAGCTTACAAACGTAACATGTTTGCCCTTCTTGGAAAACCAGGATTTGAAGAATTGAGCAAAGAACTTAACGCACGTCTATAATAGAAGAAAAGAGTGGTTTATCCACTCTTTTTACTCTCTTTATCCATAGAAATTGGACTCAGCCAAGACTTGTGATATAATATAGAGAGCAAAAAGGCAGACGCCTAGAGACTTTATAGGAGAAACTATGTCAAAAGATATCCGCGTACGTTACGCACCAAGTCCAACAGGACTACTACACATCGGGAATGCCCGTACAGCATTGTTCAACTACTTGTATGCACGTCATCATGGTGGAACTTTTATCATTCGTATCGAAGATACTGACCGTAAACGTCATGTCGAGGATGGTGAACGTTCACAGCTTGAAAACCTTCGTTGGTTAGGTATGGATTGGGATGAAAGTCCAGAAACACATGAAAACTACCGCCAGTCTGAGCGTTTGGACTTGTATCAAAAATACATCGACCAACTGTTAGCTGAAGGAAAAGCCTACAAATCTTACGTTACAGAAGAAGAGTTGGCAACTGAACGCGAACGCCAAGAAGCAGCTGGTGAAACACCTCGCTACATTAACGAATACCTTGGTATGAGTGAAGAGGAAAAAGCAGCTTACATCGCAGAACGTGAAGCAGCTGGTATCATTCCAACAGTTCGTTTGGCGGTCAATGAGTCAGGTATCTACAAGTGGCATGATATGGTTAAAGGTGATATCGAATTTGAAGGTGGCAATATTGGTGGTGACTGGGTTATCCAAAGAAAGACGGTTACCCAACTTACAACTTTGCCGTTGTCATCGATGACCATGATATGCAAATTTCTCACGTAATCCGTGGAGATGACCACATTGCTAATACACCAAAACAGCTTATGGTCTATGAAGCACTTGGTTGGGAAGCTCCAGAGTTCGGTCATATGACCTTGATTATCAACTCTGAGACTGGTAAGAAGTTATCTAAACGTGATACTAATACCCTTCAGTTTATCGAAGACTACCGTAAAAAAGGTTATTTACCAGAAGCAGTCTTTAACTTTATTGCTCTTCTTGGTTGGAACCCAGGTGGCGAAGATGAAATCTTCTCTCGTGAAGAACTCATTAAACTTTTTCGATGAAAACCGCCTCAGCAAGTCTCCAGCGACCTTTTGACCAGAAAAAAACTCGACTGGATGAGCAATGATTATATCAAGAATGCAGACCTTGAAACCATCTTTGAAATGGCAAAACCATTCCTAGAAGAAGCAGGTCGATTGACTGATAAGGCTGAAAAATTAGTTGAGCTCTATAAACCACAAATGAAATCAGTAGATGAGATTATCCCATTGACAGATCTCTTCTTCTCAGATTTCCCAGAATTGACCGAAGCAGAGCGCGAAGTCATGGCTGGTGAAACAGTTCCAACAGTTCTTGAAGCTTTCAAAGCAAAACTTGAAGCGATGACAGATGATGAATTTGTAACAGAAAATATCTTCCCACAAATCAAAGCAGTCCAAAAAGAAACAGGTATCAAAGGGAAAAATCTCTTCATGCCAATTCGTATTGCTGTTTCAGGTGAAATGCATGGGCCAGAATTGCCAGATACGATCTTCTTGTTAGGTCGTGAAAAATCAATCCAACATATCAAAAACATGCTAAAAGAAATCTCTAAATAAAAAGGATGCAACAATGAACATCTGGGAAAAGATGTACGAAGAAGCACAGAAACTATACAATCCACATGAAGTATCTGATTTTGTTTATGCTAATCATGTCGTTGCCGCAGTAGAAGCAGAAGATGGACAAATATTTACAGGATTCTGTATGGAGGGAACCTGTGGTGTTTTCCATCTCTGCGCAGAGCGGGCAGCACTCTTCAATATGTACCAATTCTCGGGACAAACTAAGGTTAAAAAAGTCTTAGCCTTTCGAGATAAACCACCTTATGGTGGAAGTTCAGCCATGCCTTGCGGTGCCTGTAGAGAATTCCTTTTAGAGCTTAATGCTGAAAATAAAGATGCAGAATTTATGATGGACTATAATATAAGAAAAATAGTTAAAGTCGCAGAACTAATCCCCTATTGGTGGGGAGAAGAACGTGCTTCTAAGTTTAATAATCAATAGAAGAGTCAGTATAATTCTGGCTCTTTTTACTTAACTTAAAAAAGTTTGAAAAAGTAGTTGACAAAGTTTAAAAAGTGGGTATAATAGTAAGAGTTGAAAATAACAACTCAGGTCCGTTGGTCAAGGGGTTAAGACACCGCCTTTTCACGGCGGTAACACGGGTTCGAATCCCGTACGGACTATGGTATGTTGCAGATGAAACACTTGATGAAAAAAGTTTAAAAAAGTTTCAAAAAAGTGTTGACAAGCGAAAGCGACTGTGATATACTAATATAGTTGTCACTTGAGAGAAGCAAATGACAAAGACCTTTGAAAACTGAACAAGACGAACCAATGTGCAGGGCACTACAACTAATGTTGTAGTACTGAACAATGAAAAAACAATAAATCTGTCAGTGACAGAAATGAGTGAGAACTCAAACTTTTAATGAGAGTTTGATCCTGGCTCAGGACGAACGCTGGCGGCGTGCCTAATACATGCAAGTAGAACGCTGAAGGAGGAGCTTGCTTCTCCGGATGAGTTGCGAACGGGTGAGTAACGCGTAGGTAACCTGCCTGGTAGCGGGGGATAACTATTGGAAACGATAGCTAATACCGCATAATAGTAGATGTTGCATGACATTTGCTTAAAAGGTGCAATTGCATCACTACCAGATGGACCTGCGTTGTATTAGCTAGTTGGTGGGGTAACGGCTCACCAAGGCGACGATACATAGCCGACCTGAGAGGGTGATCGGCCACACTGGGACTGAGACACGGCCCAGACTCCTACGGGAGGCAGCAGTAGGGAATCTTCGGCAATGGACGGAAGTCTGACCGAGCAACGCCGCGTGAGTGAAGAAGGTTTTCGGATCGTAAAGCTCTGTTGTAAGAGAAGAACGAGTGTGAGAGTGGAAAGTTCACACTGTGACGGTATCTTACCAGAAAGGGACGGCTAACTACGTGCCAGCAGCCGCGGTAATACGTAGGTCCCGAGCGTTGTCCGGATTTATTGGGCGTAAAGCGAGCGCAGGCGGTTAGATAAGTCTGAAGTTAAAGGCTGTGGCTTAACCATAGTACGCTTTGGAAACTGTTTAACTTGAGTGCAAGAGGGGAGAGTGGAATTCCATGTGTAGCGGTGAAATGCGTAGATATATGGAGGAACACCGGTGGCGAAAGCGGCTCTCTGGCTTGTAACTGACGCTGAGGCTCGAAAGCGTGGGGAGCAAACAGGATTAGATACCCTGGTAGTCCACGCCGTAAACGATGAGTGCTAGGTGTTAGACCCTTTCCGGGGTTTAGTGCCGCAGCTAACGCATTAAGCACTCCGCCTGGGGAGTACGACCGCAAGGTTGAAACTCAAAGGAATTGACGGGGGCCCGCACAAGCGGTGGAGCATGTGGTTTAATTCGAAGCAACGCGAAGAACCTTACCAGGTCTTGACATCCCTCTGACCGCTCTAGAGATAGAGCTTTCCTTCGGGACAGAGGTGACAGGTGGTGCATGGTTGTCGTCAGCTCGTGTCGTGAGATGTTGGGTTAAGTCCCGCAACGAGCGCAACCCCTATTGTTAGTTGCCATCATTCAGTTGGGCACTCTAGCGAGACTGCCGGTAATAAACCGGAGGAAGGTGGGGATGACGTCAAATCATCATGCCCCTTATGACCTGGGCTACACACGTGCTACAATGGCTGGTACAACGAGTCGCAAGCCGGTGACGGCAAGCTAATCTCTTAAAGCCAGTCTCAGTTCGGATTGTAGGCTGCAACTCGCCTACATGAAGTCGGAATCGCTAGTAATCGCGGATCAGCACGCCGCGGTGAATACGTTCCCGGGCCTTGTACACACCGCCCGTCACACCACGAGAGTTTGTAACACCCGAAGTCGGTGAGGTAACCGTAAGGAGCCAGCCGCCTAAGGTGGGATAGATGATTGGGGTGAAGTCGTAACAAGGTAGCCGTATCGGAAGGTGCGGCTGGATCACCTCCTTTCTAAGGATAAGGAACTGCGCATTGGTCTTGTTTAGTCTTGAGAGGTCTTGTGGGGCCTTAGCTCAGCTGGGAGAGCGCCTGCTTTGCACGCAGGAGGTCAGCGGTTCGATCCCGCTAGGCTCCATTGGTGAGAGATCACCAAGTAATGCACATTGAAAATTGAATATCTATATCAAATAGTAACAAGAAAAATAAACCGAAAACGCTGTAGTATTAATAAGAGTTTATGACTGAAAGGTCAGAAAAAATAAGGTTAAGTTAATAAGGGCGCACGGTGGATGCCTTGGCACTAGGAGCCGAAGAAGGACGTGACAAACGACGATATGCCTTGGGTAGCTGTAAGTAAGCGATGATCCAGGGATTTCCGAATGGGGGAACCCAACAGGTACTACCTGTTACCCACATCTGTTAAGGATGTGAGGAGGAAGACGCAGTGAACTGAAACATCTAAGTAGCTGCAGGAAGAGAAAGCAAAAGCGATTGCCTTAGTAGCGATGAGCGAAACGGCAGGAGGGGCAAACCGAAGAGTTTACTCTTCGGGGTTGTAGGACTGCAATGTGGACTCAAAGATTATAGAAGAATGATTTGGGAAGATCAGCCAAAGAGAGTAATAGCCTCGTATTTAAAATAGTCTTTGTACCTAGCAGTATCCTGAGTACGGCGGGACACGTGAAATCCCTGTCGGAATCTGGGAGGACCATCTCCCAACCCTAAATACTCCCTAGTGACCGATAGTGAACCAGTACCGTGAGGGAAAGGTGAAAAAGCACCCCGGGAGGGGAGTGAAATAGAACCTGAAACCGTGTGCCTACAACAAGTTCGAGCCCGTTAATGGGTGAGAGCGTGCCTTTTGTAGAATGAACCGGCGAGTTACGTTATGATGCGAGGTTAAGTTGAAGAGACGGAGCCGTAGGGAAACCGAGTCTGAATAGGGCGCCTTAGTATCATGACGTAGACCCGAAACCATGTGACCTACCCATGAGCAGGTTGAAGGTGCGGTAAGACGCACTGGAGGACCGAACCAGGGCACGTTGAAAAAGTGCTTGGATGACTTGTGGGTAGCGGAGAAATTCCAAACGAACTTGGAGATAGCTGGTTCTCTCCGAAATAGCTTTAGGGCTAGCGTCGACATTAGAGATTCTTGGAGGTAGAGCACTGTTTGGGTGAGGGGTCCATCCCGGATTACCAATCTCAGATAAACTCCGAATGCCAATGAATTATGGTCGGCAGTCAGACTGCGAGTGCTAAGATCCGTAGTCGAAAGGGAAACAGCCCAGACCACCAGCTAAGGTCCCAAAAATAATTGTTAAGTGGAAAAGGATGTGGGGTTGCACAGACAACTAGGATGTTAGCTTAGAAGCAGCTATTCATTCAAAGAGTGCGTAATAGCTCACTAGTCGAGTGACCCTGCGCCGAAAAATGTACCGGGGCTAAAAACAATTTACTGAAGCTGTGGATACCTTTTATAGGTATGGTAGGAGAGCGTTCTATGTGTGATGAAGGTGTACCGTGAGGAGTGCTGGAACGCATAGAAGTGAGAATGCCGGTATGAGTAGCGAAAGACAGGGTGAGAATCCTGTCCACCGTAAGACTAAGGTTTCCAGGGAAGGCTCGTCCGCCCTGGGTTAGTCGGGACCCTAAGGAGAGACCGAAAGGTGTATCCGATGGACAACAGGTTGATATTCCTGTACTAGAGTATGTAGTGATGGAGGGACGCAGTAGGCTAACTAAAGCAGACGATTGGAAGTGTCTGTCTAAGCAGTGAGGTGTGAACTGAGTCAAATGCTTAGTTCTATAACATTGAGCTGTGATGGGGAGCGAAGTTTAGTAGCGAAGTTAGTGACGTCACACTGCCAAGAAAAAGCTTCTAGCGTTTAAACATACTCTACCCGTACCGCAAACCGACACAGGTAGTCGAGGCGAGTAGCCTCAGGTGAGCGAGAGAACTCTCGTTAAGGGAACTCGGCAAAATGACCCCGTAACTTCGGGAGAAGGGGTGCTGACTTTACGTCAGCCGCAGTGAATAGGCCCAAGCAACTGTTTATCAAAAAACACAGCTCTCTGCTAAATCGTAAGATGATGTATAGGGGGTGACGCCTGCCCGGTGCTGGAAGGTTAAGAGGAGTGCTTAGCGTAAGCGAAGGTATGAATTGAAGCCCCAGTAAACGGCGACCGTAACTATAACGGTCCTAAGGTAGCGAAATTCCTTGTCGGGTAAGTTCCGACCCGCACGAAAAGGCGTAATGATTTGGGCACTGTCTCAACGAGAGACTCGGTGAAATTTTTAGTACCTGTGAAGATGCAGGTTACCCGCGACAGGACGGAAAGACCCCATGGAGCTTTACTGCAGTTTGATATTGAGTGTCTGTACCACATGTACAGGATAGGTAGGAGTCTATGAGATCGGGACGCCAGTTTCGAAGGAGACGTTGTTGGGATACTACCCTTGTGTTATGGCCACTCTAACCCGGATAGGTGATCCCTATCGGAGACAGTGTCTGACGGGCAGTTTGACTGGGGCGGTCGCCTCCTAAAAGGTAACGGAGGCGCCCAAAGGTTCCCTCAGAATGGTTGGAAATCATTCGCAGAGTGTAAAGGTATAAGGGAGCTTGACTGCGAGAGCTACAACTCGAGCAGGGACGAAAAGTCGGGCTTAGTGATCCGGTGGTTCCGTATGGAAGGGCCATCGCTCAACGGATAAAAAAGCTACCCTGGGGATAACAGGCTTATCTCCCCAAGAGTTCACATCGACGGGGAGGTTTGGCACCTCGATGTCGGCTCGTCGCATCCTGGGGCTGTAGTCGGTCCCAAGGGTTGGGCTGTTCGCCCATTAAAGCGGCACGCGAGCTGGGTTCAGAACGTCGTGAGACAGTTCGGTCCCTATCCGTCGCGGGCGTAGGAAATTTGAGAGGATCTGCTCCTAGTACGAGAGGACCAGAGTGGACTTACCGCTGGTGTACCAGTTGTCTTGCCAAAGGCATCGCTGGGTAGCTATGTAGGGAAGGGATAAACGCTGAAAGCATCTAAGTGTGAAACCCACCTCAAGATGAGATTTCCCATGATTTTATATCAGTAAGAGCCCTGAGAGATGATCAGGTAGATAGGTTAGAAGTGGAAGTGTGGCGACACATGTAGCGGACTAATACTAATAGCTCGAGGACTTATCCAAAGTAACTGAGAATATGAAAGCGAACGGTTTTCTTAGTTTGAATAGATATTCAATTTTGAGTAGGTATTACTCAGAGTTAAGTGACGATAGCCTAGGAGATACACCTGTACCCATGCCGAACACAGAAGTTAAGCCCTAGAACGCCGGAAGTAGTTGGGGGTTGCCCCCTGTGAGATATGGAAGTCGCTTAGCTCTAGGGAGTTTAGCTCAGCTGGGAGAGCATCTGCCTTACAAGCAGAGGGTCAGCGGTTCGATCCCGTTAACTCCCATTTAAGCGGGTGTAGTTTAGTGGTAAAACTACAGCCTTCCAAGCTGTTGTCGCGAGTTCGATTCTCGTCACCCGCTTTGAACTTTGTTCAAATTACCAAGTTTTTAACTTGGGCGCGTAGCTCAGGTGGTTAGAGCGCACGCCTGATAAGCGTGAGGTCGGTGGTTCGAGTCCACTCGTGCCCATAAAGTTTGGTCCGTTGGTCAAGGGGTTAAGACACCGCCTTTTCACGGCGGTAACACGGGTTCGAATCCCGTACGGACTATTTTGGAGGATTACCCAAGTCCGGCTGAAGGGAACGGTCTTGAAAACCGTCAGGCGTGTAAAAGCGTGCGTGGGTTCGAATCCCACATCCTCCTTTTGTATTAACGCGGGATGGAGCAGCTCGGTAGCTCGTCGGGCTCATAACCCGAAGGTCGTAGGTTCAAATCCTGCTCCCGCAATAAGGCTCGGTAGCTCAGTTGGTAGAGCAATGGATTGAAGCTCCATGTGTCGGCGGTTCGATTCCGTCTCGCGCCATTATATATTTTCGGAAGGGTAGCGAAGAGGCTAAACGCGGCGGACTGTAAATCCGCTCCTTCGGGTTCGGGGGTTCGAATCCCTCCCCCTTCCATTACTTTAGTTACGGGCATAGTTTAAAGGTAGAACTAAGGTCTCCAAAACCTTCAGTGTGGGTTCAATTCCTACTGCCCGTGTTAATAAAATTATGGCGGGTGTGGTGAAGTGGTTAACACACCAGATTGTGGCTCTGGCATGCGTGGGTTCGATCCCCATCACTCGCCTATTTTATATTATTGGGGTATAGCCAAGCGGTAAGGCAAGGGACTTTGACTCCCTCATGCGTTGGTTCGAATCCAGCTACCCCAGTTACTATTTGCCGGCGTGGCGGAATTGGCAGACGCGCTGGACTCAAAATCCAGTGTCCGCAAGGACGTGCCGGTTCGACCCCGGCCGCCGGTATAGTATAGAGTTAAGGAACGTTGTAAATCTTCGTTCCTTTTTATATTATTTTTGGTATAATAATAGTTATTCAAATTTTATTTAGATTATGAAAGTGTAGGGAAGTATGTCTCGTTCTATCGATTTATTAAAACATCGGTATTTGAAAAATATTAAAAAAAATCCTGGATTGTTTGTCGGGATTGAGCTGGAATATCCTGTTGTAAACTTGGAAGGGGATGCTACAGATGTTGAAGTTATCAAACACTTATTCCGATATTTAGTTTCTGCTTTGGATTTTACTGTCGAAAAGGTAGATGATTTTGGGACTCCTATTCAGTTAGTGGACGCAGTAAGTCAGGATACTATTTTATTTGAAGTTTCCTATACTACGATTGAGTTTGCATTTGGTAAGGCTGAAACGATACAAGAGGTTGAAGAACGTTTTAGTATTTATATGGAAGCAATCCAGAAGAAGTTAGCTGAATCAAATCATGCTATTGTTGGCTGTGGTATTCATCCCAACTGGGATAAAAATGAGAATAGTCCAGTGGCTTACCCACGCTATCAGATGTTGATGGACTATTTGAATTTGAGTAGAAATGTGACTAAATCAGACTTGCATCATTTCCCTGAATATGGTGCTTTTATCTGTGGGAGTCAGGTACAGCTGGATGTTTCAAAGTCTAACTACTTACGAGTGATTAATACTTTTACCCAAATTGAAGCAGTTAAGGCTTATTTATTTGCAAACTCTGAGTTTACAGGTGCGGATTGGGATACGAAAATTTCAAGGGATATTTTCTGGGAAGAATCGATGCATGGTATCTATCCAGAAAACGTTGGGGTCAATGCAAGACTATTTAAAGATGAGGATGATTTTTTTGATTATCTAGATCATTCTGCAATTTTTACTGCGGAACGTGGTGGACAAACCTATTACTTTTATCCGATTCATGCTAGGGACTATTTTGCTACACCTGAAATCCAAGCATATGCACTTAATGGGGATGAGATTATTATTTATCCTCAAGAGAAGGATTTTGAAACCCATCGTAGTTATCAGTACCAAGACTTAACGACTCGAGGAACAGTTGAGTTTCGTAGTGTGTGTACTCAAACTCTAGATAGAACCTTCGCTTCAGCAGCCTTTCACTTAGGATTGTTGGTTAATTTAGATAAGTTAGAAGCTTACTTAGAAACAGCACCTTTCTTTAAAGAATTTGGGCGAAATTATAAGTTTTTAAGACGACAATTTTCTAAGAAGAAGCTTACAGATGAGGAAGAGACTGCGATTATTGAAATTTCCAAAGACTTACTCCTGCTAGCTGAAGAAGGACTGGAGATGAGAAATAAGCAAGAAATGACCTACTTACAGCCTTTGAAAGAAGAATTGAGCCTATAATTTCTCTTATAAAAGGAGAATTTTCTGAAAAATCATGATATAATGGATGAGACTATAGATAAAGGATAGAGAGTAATGACATTAGTTTATCAATCAACGCGTGATGCCAACAATACAGTAACTGCTAGCCAAGCAATTTTGCAAGGTTTGGCAACGGATGGTGGTTTGTTTACACCGCTTACTTATCCAAAGGTAGATTTGGACTTTGACAAATTGAAAGATGCATCTTATCAGGAAGTTGCTAAGATTGTTTTGTCAGCATTTTTAGATGACTTTACAGCTGAAGAGTTGGACTACTGTATCAACAATGCTTACGATAGCAAGTTTGATAATCCAGCTATCGCACCATTAGTGAAATTAGACGGGCAATACAATCTGGAGCTTTTCCATGGTTCAACAATTGCCTTTAAGGATATGGCTTTGTCTATCTTGCCATACTTTATGACAACAGCTGCTAAGAAGCATGGTTTGGAGAACAAGATTGTCATCTTAACAGCGACATCTGGGGATACTGGGAAGCTGCTATGGCAGGGTTTGCGGATGTTCCTGGTACTGAGATTATCGTCTTTTATCCAAAGGATGGTGTCAGCAAGGTACAAGAGTTGCAAATGACCACTCAGACTGGTGACAATACTCATGTTATCGCTATTGATGGTAACTTTGATGATGCCCAAACAAATGTGAAGCATATGTTTAACGATGTGGCTCTTCGTGAAAGATTATCGTCCAACAAGTTGCAATTTTCATCTGCAAACTCTATGAATATCGGTCGTTTGGTGCCACAGATTGTTTATTATGTTTATGCCTATGCTCAGTTGGTTAAGTCTGGTGAGATTGTGGATGGTGATAAGGTCAACTTCACAGTACCAACAGGAAACTTTGGAAATATCTTGGCTGCCTTTTATGCTAAACAAATCGGACTTCCAGTTGGTAAATTAATCTGTGCTTCAAATGACAACAATGTTTTGACAGACTTCTTCAAGACACGTGTTTACGATAAGAAGCGTGAGTTTAAGGTAACAACTAGCCCATCTATGGATATCTTAGTATCTTCAAACTTGGAGCGTTTGATTTTCCATCTTTTGGGGAATGATGCAGTTAAGACAGCTGAACTTATGAATGCCTTGAATACACAAGGACAATATGAATTGACAGACTTCGACGAGTCTATTCTGGACCTCTTTGTGGCTGAATATGCGACTGAGGAAGAAACAGCAGCAGAAATCAAACGTGTTTATCAAACAGATGCCTACATTGAGGATCCACATACGGCAGTTGCCTCAGCAGTGTATAGAAATACCAAGCGTCTACTGGCGATGTTACCAAGACAGTGATTGCTTCAACAGCTAGTCCATACAAGTTCCCAGTGGTTGCAGTAGAGGCTGTGACAGGGAAATCTGGTTTGACAGACTTTGAAGCCTTGGCTCAATTACATGACATTTCAGGAGTGGCAGTGCCACCAGCGGTTGATGGCCTTGAAACAGCTCCAGTTCGTCATAAAACAACAGTGGCAGCTGCTGACATGCAAGCAGCGGTTGAGGCTTATTTAGGACTTTAAGACAGAGGGCGTAAACTCGGTTGGGAAACCAACTGAGTTTCTTTTCATCAGGAGGAAGGATTGTTTAAGAAAAATAAAGACATTCTTAATATTGCATTGCCAGCTATGGGTGAAAACTTTTTGCAGATGCTCATGGGAATGGTGGACAGTTATTTGGTTGCTCATTTAGGATTGATAGCCATTTCGGGTGTATCAGTAGCTGGCAATATTATCACGATTTATCAGGCGATTTTCATCGCTCTGGGAGCTGCTATTTCCAGTGTTATTTCAAAAAGTTTGGGGCAGAAGGATCAATCTATGCTAGCCTATCATGTGACTGAAGCCTTGAAGATTACCTTACTATTAAGTTTCCTTTTAGGATTTTTGTCCATCTTCGCTGGGAAAGAGATGTTAGGACTTTTGGGGACGGAGAGAGATGTAGCTGAGAGTGGTGGACTCTACCTATCTTTGGTAGGCGGATCGATTGTTCTCTTAGGTTTAATGACTAGTCTGGGAGCCTTGATTCGCGCAACGCATAATCCACGTCTGCCTCTCTATGTTAGTTTTTTATCCAATGCCTTGAATATTCTTTTTTCAAGTCTAGCTATTTTTGTCCTGGATATGGGGATAGCTGGTGTTGCTTGGGGAACTATTCTGTCTCGTTTGGTTGGTCTTGTAATTTTATGGTCGCAATTAAAGTTGCCTTTTGATAAACCGACCTTTGGTTTAGATAAGGAACTATTGACCTTAGCTTTGCCAGCAGCTGGAGAGCGGCTCATGATGCGGGCTGGCGATGTCGTGATCATTGCCTTGGTCGTGTCTTTTTGGAACGGAGGCAGTTGCTGGGAATGCAATCGGAGAAGTCTTGACTCAGTTTAACTATATGCCTGCCTTTGGCGTTGCTACGGCAACGGTCATGCTGGTAGCTCGAGCAGTTGGAGAGGATAATTGGAAAAGAGTAGCTAGTTTGAGCAAGCAAACCTTTTGGCTTTCTCTGCTTCTCATGTTGCCCTTGACGCTTAGTGTCTATGCCTTGGGCATACCACTGACTCATCTCTATACGAATGATTCTCTAGCGGTGGAGGCTAGTGTGCTAGTGACACTTTTTTTCACTACTTGGTACTCCTATGACGATAGGAACAGTCATCTATACAGCAGTCTGGCAGGGGTTTGGGCAATGCTCGACTTCCCTTTTATGCGACAAGTATAGGAATGTGGTGTATCCGCATTGGAACAGGATATATGATGGGGATTGTGCTTGGTTGGGGCTTGCCCGGTATTTGGGCCGGAACCCTTTTGGATAATGGTTTTCGTTGGTTATTTCTACGCTACCGCTACCAGCGTTATATGAGCTTGAAAGGATAGGAAATGCAAAAAACAGCTTTTATTTGGGATTTAGATGGGACTTTATTGGACTCTTACGAAGCGATTTTGTCAGGGATTGAGGAGACTTTTGCTCAGTTTTCTATTCCTTATGATAAGGAGAAAGTGAGAGAGTTTATCCTCAAGTATTCGGTGCAGGATTTGCTTGTACAGGTGGCAGAAGAGAGAAAACTGGATGTGGAAGTGCTCAATCAGGTGCGTGCCCAGAGTTTGGCTGAAAAGAATGCTCAGGTAGCCTTGATGCCAGGTGCGCGTGAAGTGTTGGCTTGGGCAGACCAAGTAGGGATTCGGAACTTTGTTTACACTCATAAGGGAGACAATGCTTTTACCATTCTCAGAGACTTGGGATTGGAATCCTATTTTATAGAGATTTTAACCAGTCAGAGTGGCTTTGCGCGGAAGCCAAGTCCAGAAGCGGCTATCTATCTGATAGACAAGTATCAGCTGAATCCTGAGAAGACTTATTATATTGGGGACCGGACTCTGGATGTGGAATTTGCTCAAGATAGTGGGATTCAAAGTATCAACTTTTTAGAGTCGACTTATGAAGGGAATCATAGGATTCAAGAACTAGCAGATATTCCTTACATTTTTGGGGATTGAGAACGATAAGATTGTGTCAGTTTTGTGACAGAGACCTAACAAACTATTTCAAGTAATCGAGTTTGTTACAATGAATGGACAGTTCTGTTAAATAGGCCCGGGAGGGCTTTTTTTCTGCATTTTTTGTGTTATGATAGACAGGTACTCATTTGAAAGGAATTTGAAAGAATGAAGAAAAGAATATTATTAGCATCAACAGTAGCCCTGTCATTTGCCCCAGTATTGGCAACTCAAGCAGAAGAAGTTCTTTGGACTGCCCGTAGTGTTGAGCAAATCCAAAATGATTTGACTAAAACGGACAACAAAACAAGTTATACAGTACAGTATGGCGATACTTTAAGTACCATTGCAGAAGCCTTGGGTGTAGAAGTCACAGTTCTTGCGAATTTGAATAAAATCACTAATATGGACTTGATTTTCCCAGAAACTGTTTTGACAACAACTGTCAATGAAGCAGAAGAAGTAACAGAAGTTGAAATTCAAACTCCTCAAGCAGATTCTAGTGAAGAAGTGACAACTGCGACAGCAGATTTGACAACCAATCAAGTGACCGTTGATGATCAAACTGTTCAGGTTGCAGACCTTTCTCAACCGATTGCAGAAGCGCCAAAAGCGGTAGAAACTACAAGTACAAAAGAAGTAGCAACAAATTCAGAAGTTGCAGAGACAGTTGCTACTGCAGAAGAAGTGGCACCATCTACAAATACTTCAACGTCAGAGGAGCAAACAGCCGAAACAAGTAGTGCAGTTGCAGAAGCAGCTCCTCAGGCAACGAGTCCAGCTGAGAAGCAGGAAACACAAGCAAGCACTCAAGCTGAATCAGCAGTGGAAGCAACTGCAACACCAGTTGAAGAAAAAGCACCTGAAACAACTACAACAAGTTCAGAAGAAGCAAAAGAAGTAGCATCATCAAGTGAAGCTACAGCAGCAGTTTCTACTTATCAACCAGAAGAGGCGAAAACAGTTTCAACAACTTACGCGGCTCCAGCAGCGCCCGATTATGCTGGACTTGCGGTAGCGAAATCTGAAAATGCAGGCCTTCAACCACAAACAGCTGCCTTTAAAGAAGAAATTGCTAACTTGTTTGGCATCACATCCTTTAGTGGTTACCGTCCAGGAGACAGTGGAGATCACGGAAAAGGTTTGGCTATCGACTTTATGGTACCAGAAAGCTCAGAATTAGGGGATAAGATTGCGGAATATGCTATTCAAAACATGGCTAGTCGTGGAATTAGTTACATTATTTGGAAACAACGTTTCTATGCTCCATTCAATAGTATATATGGACCAGCCAACACTTGGAATCCAATGCCGGACCGTGGTAGCGTGACAGAGAACCACTATGACCACGTTCACGTTTCAATGAATGGATAAACCAGACTTTGTAATATCATTTTGACGAATGAGATCTAGCTTTCATGATTGGAAGTAAGTCTCGTTCGTTTTTCTTTGTCATACTCTTCGAAAGTCTCTTCAAACCACGTCAGTTTCGCCTTGCCGTACTCAAGTATAGCCTGCAGCTAGCTTCCTAGTTTGCTCTTTGATTTTCATTGAGTATCAATATGAATGGAAAATGGAAGTTACCATTTTGTAATGATTTAAGCAACATTCTTGCAATCTATTTTACTTTGTATTATACTTGATTAGTCAACTATTGATAAATCAATATAGGAGAAAGAAATGATAGAGATTCAAGATTTACTTTATCAACTCCGCTTGTCTGAGCAAGCGAGTACGCAATTGTTTGAAAAAAGGCTTGGGATTAGTTTGACACGGTATCAGATTTTATTATTTTTGCTGAAGCATTCTCCTTGTAATCAAATAGCGGTTCAGGAGCGTTTGAAGATTGATCAGGCTGCTTTAACACGACATTTCAAGATTTTAGAAAAGGAAGGTTTGGTGGAGCGTCATCGCAATCCTGAAAATCAGCGAGAAGTGTTGGTAGAGGCTGCGAAGTATGCCAAGGAGCAGTTAGTGGTGAATCCCCCTCTGCAACATATCAAGGTTAAAGAAGCGATGGAAAGTATCTTAACAGAGTCTGAAAGAACAGAACTCAGCCGTTTAGTAAACAAATTGGTTTTGGGTATTGAGAATATAGAAATTTAAGGAGAAATAGATGTCAATTATTACAATCATTTTAGCAACGATTGTTGCTTTGGAGCATTTTTACATTTTTTATTTGGAAACTATCGCAACGCAATCAGATGCGACTAGTCGTGTCTTTAACATGGAAAAGGAAGAACTGTCTCGTCCGTCTGTAAGTTCATTGTTAAAAAATCAAGGGATTTATAATGCTCTGCTAGGAGTCTTTCTCTTGTATGGGATTTATTTCTCACAGAATTTAGAAATTGTGACTATTTTTGTTTTATTTGTGATTGGTGCTGCGGCTTATGGCTCTCTCACAGCAGATAAAAAAATTATTTTAAAGCAAGGCGGACCAGCTATTTTGACCTTGATTAGTATTTTTCTCTTTAAATAAGTTCAAAGGTCAATCTTAGTCTCTCTAGTCATTTTCACTCCAGAATAAGGGAAATATGTTATACTTGTTTTTAAGAAAAAAGTCTCATTGAATTTGTTTTGAGGAGTTAGAAATGAAAGTATTAGTGACAGGTTTTGAGCCCTTTGGAGGGGAAAAGGTCAATCCAGCTTTGGAGGCCGTTAAAGGTTTACCAGCTGAAATCCATGGTGCTGAGGTCCGTTGGTTAGAAGTGCCAACAGTCTTTCACAAATCGGCTCAAGTATTGGAAGAAGAGATGAACCGCTATCAACCTGACTTTGTCCTTTGTATCGGCCAAGCAGGTGGAAGAACCAGCTTGACACCTGAGCGAGTAGCCATTAATCAAGACGATGCACGCATTCCTGATAACGAAGGTAATCAACCGATTGATCTTCCTATTCGTCCAGATGGTGCTCCGGCCTACTTTAGTAGTTTGCCGATTAAAGCGATGGTCCAAGCTATAAAAAAAGAGGGCTTGCCGGCCTCTGTTTCCAATACGGCAGGGACTTTTGTCTGCAATCATTTGATGTATCAGGCTCTCTATTTGGTAGAAAAGAAATTTCCACATGTTAAGGCAGGTTTTATGCACATTCCTTATATGATGGAACAGGTGGTGAATCGACCGACTACTCCAGCTATGAGTTTAGTGGACATTAGGCGAGGGATAGAAGCAGCAATCGGAGCCATGATAGAATATGGAGATCAGGACCTCAAGTTGGTAGGCGGAGAAACTCATTGATAGAAAAAGAGCTTGAGGGAAACCCTTCAAGCTTTTGGACGTTTTCGAGCCAGTACTGCTCGGTAAAAAATCATTTTATTGATTTGAATGTAGGGTAGGAGTGAGAAACTAGCAATTCCAAAGGTAATCCAATTGAGGAAGTACCAAGGAAGGAGTTGTAAGTCTAGGACAAAGCGCTGAAATTTGTAGCCTTTCATCAGGAAACGGCTGGTTTTTAGGATTTGCCCTGGTTTGGCTTGTCCCAAGTCTAGGGTGTCACAGAGGAGAAATTCTACCTGTGAATAGGCATAGTATTGTGGAATATAGAGACTATTTCCGACAATCATCAAGAGGATACTTGCTAGAAAGTAAAGACCAAAGGTCATGAGGAAACGCTCGGTTTCAATTGACGTGAGATCCAGATTGGGAAATTCAGGATGAAGGACAACGAATTTCTTTGCTAGAAAGCTACTGTAAAAAAAAGAAAGTAAATTCCAAGCAAACTAGGAATACTCCATAAGAAGAGATAGAAACGTTTGAGAAGGAGAGTCAAAAAGGTTTGTGAAAAGTGCTCTTCGTTAAAGAGTGTGAGACTATTTTTGACGGATAGTCCTGTATCAGGATTCTTGATGAGTTTCAGTGTTGTATAGACTGAACTGGTTAGAAGTATTGTTCCGATAAAGGAAACTAATAATGGAAAGAGGTAGGCTTGGAATACATGGCCAAACACGCTTAAAAAGGGTTGTTCTAAAATTGCTTCGTTGATACGCTCTAAGGGATTGAGGAAGCCAGACAAGATGACCAGCATGCTAGGTAAGAGATAGACGAGAAAGAGGCGGGGATTTTCAGCCTGAAATTGTCTGGCTTGCAGACGAACGGTTTTTAAATCAATTTTTGGGTATTTCATTCTCTCATTATACCATAGTTCGTGACAGTTCCAGCTTTTTTTGATAAAATCATACAGTATGCCCTTGGGCACAAAGTATGAACTGGGACTGTCTTTCCTAGCTTCGGAGGTAAAAAATGTCAGATTCACCAATCAAATACCGTTTGATTAAGAAAGAAAAACACACAGGAGCTCGTCTGGGAGAAATCATCACTCCCCACGGTACCTTCCCAACACCTATGTTTATGCCAGTTGGGACACAAGCCACTGTCAAAACTCAGTCGCCTGAAGAATTGAAGGAGATGGGTTCGGGAATTATCCTGTCAAACACCTATCATCTCTGGCTTCGTCCTGGAGATGAACTCATCGCACGCGCAGGTGGTCTCCACAAGTTCATGAATTGGGACCAGCCTATCTTGACAGATAGTGGTGGTTTCCAGGTTTATTCTCTAGCAGATAGCCGTAATATCACAGAAGAAGGGGTAACCTTAAAAACCATCTCAATGGTTCTAAGATGTTCTTGTCCCCAGAAAAAGCCATCTCTATTCAGAACAATCTGGGTTCAGACATCATGATGTCCTTTGACGAATGTCCTCAGTTTTATCAACCTTACGACTACGTTAAGAAATCAATCGAGCGTACCAGCCGTTGGGCTGAGCGTGGTTTGAAGGCTCATCGTCGTCCGCATGACCAAGGATTATTTGGGATTGTGCAGGGGGCAGGATTTGAAGACCTGCGTCGCCAATCAGCTCATGACCTTGTAAGCATGGACTTTCCAGGTTACTCTATCGGTGGTTTAGCAGTGGGAGAAACCCATGAAGAGATGAATGCTGTCTTGGACTTCACAACTCAACTGCTGCCTGAAAACAAACCTCGCTATTTGATGGGTGTGGGAGCGCCAGATAGCTTGATTGATGGGGTGATTCGTGGGGTGGATATGTTTGACTGTGTCTTGCCGACTCGTATCGCTCGTAACGGAACTTGTATGACCAGTCAAGGTCGTTTGGTTGTCAAAAATGCTCAGTTTGCTGAGGACTTTACGCCACTAGATCCTGAGTGTGATTGCTACACATGTAAGAATTATACACGCGCTTATCTTCGTCACCTGCTCAAGGCTGATGAAACCTTTGGTATCCGCTTGACTAGCTACCACAATCTTTACTTCTTGCTTAACCTGATGAAGCAAGTGCGACAAGCCATCATGGATGACAATCTCTTGGAATTCCGTGAGTATTTTGTTGAAAAATATGGCTATAATAAGTCAGGCCGTAATTTTTAAACTGGAATTGATATAAGCTAAAAATCCTAAGTTTTCTCTTGGGATTTTTCTTCTTTTTTTGATAGAATAAAGTGTATAATGAAAGGGAGAATAAACTCGTATGCGCATTAAATGGTTTTCCTTGATTAGGATTACAGGTTTACTTTTGGTACTCTTGTATCATTTCTTTCAGACGATCTTTCCTGGAGGATTTTTCGGGGTAGATGTCTTTTTTACATTTTCAGGTTTCCTGATTACAGCTCTACTTATCGAAGAATTTTCTAAAAATCATGAAATTGATTTGGTTGGATTTTTTAGGAGACGCTTTTATCGTATCGTACCACCTGTGGTTTTGATGGTCTTGGTAACCATGCCCTTTACCTTTCTAGTTCGCCAAGATTATGTGGCTGGAATTGGGGGTCAAATTGCGGGTGTCTTAGGCTTCATGACCAACTTCTATGAACTTCTAACAGGAGGAAGTTATGAATCTCAGTTCATTCCTCATTTGTTTGTTCATAATTGGAGTCTGGCTGTTGAGGTGCACTACTATATTCTTTGGGGGTTGGCAGTTTGGTTCTTATCTAAGCAGGCTAAATCAAATGGTCAGTTGAAGGGAATGGTCTTTCTCTTATCTGCTGCTGCCTTCTTGATCAGCTTCTTCTCCATGTTTATTGGTAGTTTTCTAGTAACCTCTTATTCCTCTGTTTACTTCTCCAGTTTAACTCATGTCTATCCATTCTTTTTGGGAAGTATCCTAGCAACGATCGTAGGCGTTCGTCAGACGACTTCCCTAATTAAGCAATTGGATAAAATCTGGGATTTACGAAAGACCCTTTTAGTTTTTGGAGGAGGTTTTGGCTTCCTACTCATTTTGACTTTCTTTGTCAAATTTACCTATCTCTTTGCCTATCTTATGGGCTTCTTGCTTGCCAGTCTTGCAGCTCTTGCTATGATTCTGGCGGCGCGTGTCTTACATGAAAAGACTCCTAACATGCAGGAGCCAAAGATTATCAGCTTTTTAGCGGATACTAGCTATGCGGTTTATCTTTTCCATTGGCCTTTCTATATCATTTTTTCACAGTTGACATCAAATCTTCTTGCTGTGTTACTGACTCTGATTTTTTCTTATGGATTTGCCAGTCTGTCATTTTATGTATTGGAACCTTGGATTGCAGGAAAGGACACACCTATTATACAAACCCTCCGTCCCCTGCCTCATATTCACATAATCCTTGCATCAAGTACTGGAATTTTGGCCTTCATTGTCTTCTTAGTAACTCTGTTGGCACCACAAGTGGGAGCTTTTGAGACAGACTTAACTGTCAATGGCTTGAAGCAAGCTGCAACAAATATTAGCCAGACCAAGGTAATGACAGAACGAGCAGAAGCTGATAGTTTAGGAATTGCTGATGGCACTATGTTAATTGGTGATTCGGTAGCACTAAGAGCTAATACAGCTCTGCAGACAGCTCTTCCTGGAGCACAGATTAACGCGCAGGTCAGCAGAACAACCAAGACTGCCAACGAAATCATGCTCAACAATAGCCAGAATAAATTTCTACCAAAGATGGTGGTTATTGCAACTGGGGTAAATAATCCTGAAAATTACAAGGAAGACTGGGATAGTATCGTAAAAAATCTTCCTAAGGGCCACCATATGGTTTTGGTGACTCCTTATGAGGGGGATAAGACAAAAGAGACCTATGCAATCGTTGAGAAAGAGGCTGCCTATATGAGAGAATTGGCAGAGAAGACTCCTTACATCACGATAGCAGATTGGAATCAAGCTGCTAAGGAACATCCAGAAATTTGGACTGGAACAGACCAAGTCCATTTTGGAAGTGACAACAGTAAAATTGAAGCAGGAGCAAAATTGTATGCAGATACGATTGCTACAGCCTTGCAAACAGCTCAAGACAAGCCAGTCAAATCAAAATAACTTGTATTTAAAAGAGAAGAGTTGGAGAAATCCAGCTCTTTTAAAATATCTCTAGAAAATAGGTCTATACCATTTACAAATAAAAAAGAAAGGTTTATAATGTAATTGACATAATAAATTGTAGAATCAATCTTTTAAGGAGGTTAACATTATGCCTAACTATATTAAAGCGGATCAGTTTTTCTACCCACACGGAGTTCGTCGTGGAGGTTACCTGGAACTTGTGGACGGCAAGTTTGGAAAACATGTAGAACAAATTCCTGAAGGCGCTGACGTCATTGACTATACAGGTTATAGCATTGCTCCAGGACTTGTAGATACCCACATTCACGGATTTGGTGGAGTGGATGTTATGGATAATAACATTGAAGGCACTCTTCATACTATGAGTAAAGGACTTCTTAGCATGGGGGTAACAAGCTTCTTACCAACTACTTTGACATCTTCTTATGAGCAACTGCTTGCAGTAACAGAGAATATCGGAGCTCGCTACAAGGAAGCAAGTGGAGCTAAGATTCGTGGAATTTACTTTGAAGGCCCATATTTCACAGAGAAATACAAGGGCGCTCAAAATCCTGCTTATATGAAAGATCCTCGTATGGATGAGTTCCGTGCTTGGCAAAAAGCAGCAAATGGCCTGCTAAATAAATTGCCCTTGCGCCAGAACGTGAAGGTGTAGAAGACTTTGTTCGCACGGTTACGGGCGAAGGTGTGACGGTTGCTCTTGGGCACTCAAACGCGACTTTTGATGAAGCTAAAAAAGCAGTCGATGCTGGAGCGAGTGTTTGGGTACACGCCTACAATGGAATGCGTGGCTTAACTCACCGCGAACTCGGTATGGTTGGGGCCATGTACCAATTGCCACATACCTATGCAGAGTTGATCTGTGATGGCCATCACGTGGATCCAAAAGCCTGCGAAATTCTTATCAAACAAAAAGGAACTGAAAATATTGCCCTTATCACAGACTGTATGACAGCGGGTGGATTGGAAGACGGCGACTACATGTTGGGAGAATTCCCAGTTGTCGTTGCAAATGGAACTGCTCGTCTCAAATCTACAGGTAACTTGGCGGGTTCTATTCTCAAACTCAAAGACGGTTTGAAGAATGTTGTCGAATGGGGAATTGCGAATCCGCATGAAGCAGTTATGATGGCAAGCTTCAACCCAGCTAAATCCGTTCATATTGACGATGTCTGTGGTCAAATCCGTGAAGGCTATGACGCGGACTTTATCGTACTAGATAAAGATTTGGAATTGGTAGCAACCTACCTAGATGGCGTGAAACGTTATCAAGCATAAGAGAGAAAGCAGGAGTTAAAGACTGATTTCTTTTCAGGTTTTATAAAGAATAAATTGCACCCCAAAAGTTAGATTTTTTCCGCCTAACTTTCGGGGTGTTTTCGTTATGTGTAAAACAGAGCTACATTCTCTGGATAAATGATTCATCTAACTTTTTTGGGAGGGAGTACTGTTTGGAAGATTTTTTAATTTCCCTAGGTAAATATCCTTAAATGAGGAGTAAGGATATACATAAGAAAATTCTTTGTTGTCTTGAAGTGGCTTCCTTTTGTCTTTAGAAAACACCTCTAAGTATGGTAAAATAGTAGGAGAATAATGTGAGGAAAGTGAATGTCAAATAGTTTTGAAATTTTGATGAATCAATTGGGGATACCTACTGAAATGAGACAGGCTCCTGCTTTAGCACAGGCCGATATTGAGCGAGTTGTGGTTCATAAAATTAGTAAGGTATGGGAGTTTCATTTCGTATTTTCTAATATTTTACCGATTGAAATCTTTTTAGAATTAAAGAAAGGTTTGAGGGAAGAATTTTCTAAGACAGGTAATAAAGCTGTTTTCGAAATCAAGGCTCTGTCTCAAGAATTTTCAAATCAACTCTTGCAGTCCTACTATAGAGAGGCTTTTTCTGAAGGGCCATGTGCTAGTCAAGGTTTTAAGTCCCTTTATCAAAATCTGCAAGTTCGTGCGGAGGGGAACCAACTCTTTATTGAGGGCTCTGAGGCGATTGATAAAGAACACTTTAAGAAGAATCATCTTCCTAATTTAGCGAAACAACTTGAAAAGTTTGGCTTTCCAACTTTTAATTGTCAAGTCGAGAAAAATGATGTGCTGACACAAGAGCAGGAAGAGGCCTTTCATGCTGAAAATGAGCAGATTGTTCAAGCTGCCAATGAGGAAGCGCTCCGTGCTATGGAACAACTAGAACAGATGGCACCTCCTCCAGCAGAAGAGAAACCAGCCTTTGATTTTCAAGCCAAAAAAGCTGCAGCTAAACCCAAGCTAGATAAGGCAGAGATTACTCCGATGATCGAAGTCACGACGGAGGAGAATCGTCTGGTCTTTGAAGGGGTTGTGTTTGATGTGGAGCAAAAAGTGACCAGAACAGGGCGTGTTTTGATCAACTTTAAAATGACGGATTACACTTCCAGTTTTTCGATGCAAAAGTGGGTTAAGAATGAGGAAGAGGCTCAGAAGTTTGACCTAATCAAGAAAAATTCTTGGCTCCGAGTTCGTGGGAATGTGGAGATGAATAACTTCACACGCGATTTGACTATGAACGTGCAGGATGTGCAGGAAGTTGTTCACTATGAGCGGAAGGATTTGATGCCAGAAGGTGAGCGTCGGGTTGAGTTTCATGCTCATACTAATATGTCGACCATGGATGCTCTACCCGAGGTCGAAGAAATCGTTGCTACAGCTGCTAAGTGGGGACACAAGGCGGTTGCCATCACGGATCATGGAAATGTCCAGTCCTTCCCACATGGCTATAAGGCGGCTAAGAAAGCGGGAATCCAGCTGATCTATGGTATGGAAGCCAATATCGTGGAGGACCGTGTCCCTATCGTCTATAACGAAGTGGAGATGGACTTGTCCGAAGCAACCTATGTGGTCTTTGATGTGGAAACGACGGGGCTATCAGCCATCTATAATGACTTGATTCAGGTTGCAGCTTCTAAGATGTACAAGGGGAATGTCATTGCTGAATTTGATGAATTTATTAATCCCGGGCATCCATTATCAGCCTTTACTACTGAGTTGACTGGAATTACAGATGACCATGTCAAAAATGCCAAGCCACTGGAACAAGTTTTGCAAGAATTCCAAGAATTCTGTAAGGATACAGTCTTAGTTGCCCATAATGCTACCTTTGACGTTGGCTTTATGAATGCCAATTATGAGCGTCATGGTCTGCCAAAGATTAGTCAGCCAGTTATTGATACGCTGGAGTTTGCTAGAAACCTCTATCCTGAGTATAAACGTCATGGTTTGGGGCCTTTGACCAAGCGTTTTGGTGTGGCTTTGGAACATCACCACATGGCTAACTACGATGCGGAAGCTACAGGTCGCCTGCTCTTTATTTTTATCAAAGAAGTAGCAGAAAAACATGGTGTGACCGATCTAGCTAGACTCAACATTGATTTGATTAGTCCAGATTCTTACAAAAAAGCTCGGATTAAGCATGCAACTATTTATGTCAAGAATCAGGTAGGTCTAAAAAATATCTTTAAGCTGGTTTCATTGTCTAATACCAAGTATTTTGAAGGGGTGCCACGAATTCCGAGAACAGTTCTAGATGCCCATCGGGAAGGTTTGATTTTAGGTTCAGCTTGCTCTGAAGGTGAAGTTTTTGATGCAGTCGTTTCCCAAGGTGTGGATGCGGCGGTTGAGGTGGCCAAGTATTATGACTTTATCGAGGTCATGCCACCAGCTATCTATGCCCCCTTGGTTGCCAAGGAGCAGGTCAAGGATATGGAAGAACTCCAGACCATTATCAAGAGTTTGATAGAGGTGGGAGACCGCCTTGGCAAGCCCGTTCTGGCTACGGGGAATGTCCACTATATCGAACCAGAAGAAGAGATTTACCGTGAAATTATTGTCCGTAGTTTGGGACAGGGGGCTATGATTAACCGAACTATCGGTCATGGGGAACATGCTCAACCAGCTCCTCTGCCAAAGCCCATTTTAGAACGACTAATGAAATGTTGGATGAATTTGCCTTCTTGGGAGAGGAACTGGCACGTAAATTGGTTATTGAAAACACCAATGCCTTGGCAGAAATCTTTGAACCCGTTGAGGTTGTTAAGGGTGACTTGTACACGCCTTTCATCGACAAGGCTGAAGAAACAGTTGCTGAGTTGACCTATAAGAAAGCTTTTGAGATTTATGGAAATCCGCTGCCAGATATTGTTGATTTGCGGATTGAAAAAGAACTAACCTCTATTCTGGGGAATGGATTTGCTGTGATTTATCTAGCTTCCCAGATGTTGGTGCAACGCTCCAATGAACGGGGCTACTTGGTTGGTTCTCGTGGGTCTGTCGGATCTAGTTTCGTTGCGACCATGATTGGGATTACTGAGGTCAATCCTCTCTCTCCTCACTATGTCTGTGATCAGTGTCAGTACAGTGAGTTTATCACAGATGGTTCTTATGGTTCAGGATTTGATATGCCCAATAAGGACTGTCCTAAATGTGGTCATAAACTCAGCAAAAACGGGCAAGATATTCCTTTCGAGACCTTCCTTGGTTTTGATGGGGACAAGGTTCCCGATATTGACTTGAACTTCTCGGGAGAAGACCAGCCTAGCGCCCACTTGGATGTGCGTGATATCTTTGGTGAAGAATATGCCTTTCGTGCAGGAACGGTTGGTACGGTGGCTGCTAAGACTGCCTATGGATTTGTCAAGGGTTACGAGCGAGATTATGGCAAGTTTTATCGTGATGCAGAGGTAGAACGCCTCGCTCAAGGTGCAGCTGGTGTCAAGCGGACAACAGGTCAACACCCAGGGGGAATCGTTGTTATTCCGAACTACATGGATGTTTACGACTTTACGCCTGTCCAGTATCCAGCGGATGATGTGACGGCTGAATGGCAAACGACTCACTTTAACTTCCATGATATCGACGAGAACGTCCTCAAACTCGATGTGCTGGGACATGATGATCCGACCATGATTCGGAAACTTCAGGATTTGTCTGGTATTGATCCCAATGAAATTCCTATGGATGATGAAGGAGTTATGGCTCTCTTTTCTGGGACGGATGTGCTAGGGGTAACATCTGAGCAAATTGGTACGCCGACGGGAATGTTGGGGATTCCAGAATTTGGAACTAACTTTGTACGTGGGATGGTAGATGAAACCCATCCAACGACTTTTGCGGAGTTACTTCAGCTGTCTGGATTGTCCCACGGTACCGATGTTTGGTTGGGTAATGCTCAAGATCTGATTAAGCAAGGAATAGCAGACCTATCGACTGTTATCGGTTGTCGGGACGACATCATGGTTTACCTCATGCATGCTGGTCTCGAACCTAAGATGGCCTTTACCATCATGGAACGAGTACGTAAGGGCTTGTGGCTAAAGATTTCCGAAGAGGAGCGAAATGGCTATATTGAAGCCATGAAGGCCAATAAGGTGCCAGAGTGGTATATCGAGTCCTGTGGGAAAATTAAGTACATGTTCCCGAAAGCCCATGCGGCAGCCTATGTTATGATGGCCTTGCGTGTAGCTTATTTCAAGGTTCACCATCCAATTTATTATTACTGTGCTTACTTCTCAATCCGCGCTAAGGCTTTTGATATCAAGACCATGGGTGCGGGCTTGGATGCCATCAAGCGTAGAATGGAAGAAATCTCTGAAAAACGTAAGAACAATGAAGCCTCCAATGTGGAAATCGATCTCTATACAACTCTTGAGATTGTCAATGAGATGTGGGAACGTGGGTTCAAATTTGGCAAACTCGATCTCTACCGTAGTCAGGCGACAGAGTTCCTCATCGACGAGGACACCCTTATCCCGCCATTTGTAGCAATGGATGGTCTGGGAGAGAACGTTGCCAAGCAATTGGTGCGAGCGCGTGAAGAGGGAGAATTCCCTCTCTAAAACAGAACTACGTAAGCGTGGTGGGCTCTCATCAACCTTGGTTGAAAAGATGGATGAAATGGGGATTCTGGGCAATATGCCAGAAGATAACCAGCTCAGTTTGTTTGATGAGTTGTTTTAAGGTCTTGGAGGGAAATAGATGAAACTAAGAATTTTTGCGGAAGATAAGCCGGCTGAGAAGGTATTTGAATATCAATTGGAACTTGCTGACCAGACAATACTTCTATCGACAGCACTCTTGTCAGGTGCTATTGCTTTAGCAGGATTATTCTCTGCTTTGAAAGAAAAATAAAAATAGAAAAGAGAAAACAGAATGGTTTTACCAAATTTTAAAGAAAATCTAGAGAAATATGCGAAATTGTTGGTTGCGAACGGAATTAACGTTCAGCCTGGTCACACTTTGGCTCTTTCTATCGATGTGGAGCAACGTGAATTGGCGCATTTGATTGTCAAAGAAGCTTATGCTTTGGGTGCGCATGAGGTTATTGTTCAGTGGACAGATGATGTCATTAACCGTGAGAAATTCCTCCATGCGCCGATGGAGCGTCTGGACAATGTGCCAGAATACAAGATTGCTGAGATGAACTATCTTTGGAGAACAAGGCTAGCCGTCTTGGAGTTCGTTCATCTGATCCAGGTGCCTTGAACGGAGTGGACGCTGATAAGCTTTCAGCTTCTGCTAAGGCTATGGGACTTGCCATGAAGCCAATGAGAATCGCAACTCAATCCAACAAGGTTAGCTGGACTGTAGCAGCCGCTGCTGGACTTGAGTGGGCTAAGAAAGTCTTCCCAAATGCTACGAGCGACGAGGAAGCAGTTGATCTCCTTTGGGACCAAATCTTCAAAACTTGCCGTGTTTACGAAGAAGATCCTGTTAAGGCTTGGGAAGAGCATGCAGCTATCCTTAAGAGTAAAGCTGATATGCTCAATAAAGAACAATTTTCAGCCCTTCACTACACAGCGCCAGGAACAGATTTGACACTCGGCTTGCCGAAAAACCATGTTTGGGAATCAGCTGGTGCTATCAATGCACAGGGCGAAGGATTCTTGCCAAATATGCCGACAGAGGAAGTCTTCACAGCGCCTGACTTCCGTCGTGCAGATGGTTATGTCACTTCTACAAACCGCTTAGCTATAACGGAAATATCATTGAAGGTATTAAGGTAACCTTTAAGGATGGACAAATTGTGGATATCACTGCAGAAAAAGGCGATCAGGTCATGAAAGACCTTGTCTTTGAAAATGCGGGTGCGCGTGCCTTGGGTGAATGTGCCTTGGTGCCAGATCCAAGCCCAATTTCTCAGTCAGGCATTACCTTCTTTAACACCCTTTTCGATGAGAATGCTTCAAACCACTTGGCTATTGGTGCAGCCTATGCAACTAGTGTTGTTGGTGGAGCGGAGATGAGCGAAGAGGAGCTTGAAGCTGCGGGGCTTAACCGTTCAGATGTTCACGTAGACTTTATGATTGGTTCGAACCAAATGGATATCGATGGTATCCGTGAGGATGGGACACGTGTACCACTCTTCCGTAACGGAGATTGGGCAAATTAAGGAGATAATATGTTAGGAAGTATGTTCGTTGGCCTCCTAGTGGGATTTTTAGCAGGTACTCTGACTAATCGTGGAGAGCGAATGGGATGTTTTGGGAAAATGTTTCTAGGCTGGATTGGTGCCTTTATAGGGCATTTGCTTTTTGGGACTTGGGGACCGATAATAGCAGGAACTGCCATTATTCCGGCAGTACTAGGTTCCATGATTGTCTTAGCGATTTTCTGGAGACGAGGAAGTTAATTTCTTAAATCTGATACTCAATGAAAATCAAAGAGCAAACTAGGAAACTAGCCGCAGGCTGCTCAAAGCACTGTTTTGAGGTTGTAGATAGAACTGACGAAGTCAGCTCAAAACACTGTTTTGAGGTTGCAGATAGAACTGACGAAGTCAGTAACATATATACGGCAAGGCGACGTTGACGCGGTTTGAAGAGATTTTTGAAGAGTATGAAACGAAAAGGAGGTTGGTCATTGAGACAGCCTCCTTTTGAGTGTGATATAATAGTGATATGAGATTAGATAAATTTTTAGTTGCCTGCGCTGTGGGGAGTCGGACTGAGGTCAAAAAAACATGCTCAAGGCTGGGCGCGTGACGGTAAATAGTAAAAAAAGAGAAATCAGCTAAATTGCAGATTGATAAAAAAATAGATGAGATTCGCTTTGATGGGCAAGTGCTGGAGTATGAAGAATTTGTCTACTACATGATGAACAAGCCCAAAGGAGTTATCTCAGCGACTGAGGATCCCAAGCACAGAACGGTGTTGGACTTGCTGGATGATATTGCTCGGAGCAAGGAAGTTTTTCCCAGTAGGGCGCTTGGATATCGATACGCATGGTCTTTTGCTCTTGACTAATGACGGCAAGCTTGCCCATGCTCTTCTTTCACCCAAGCGTCATGTGGACAAGACTTATCTGGCACAAGTCAAGGGAATCATGACCCAAGAAGATGTGGAGACATTTGCCAAGGGAATTCCTCTCAAAGACTTTACTTGTCAGCCTGCTAAACTGGAACTTGTGTCCATAGATTCAGAAAAGAATCAAAGCCAAATTCGTGTGACCATTGCAGAAGGGAAGTTTCATCAGGTCAAGCGTATGGTGGGCTACTGTGGCAAGGAAGTAGTAGACTTGCAACGTTTGACTATGGGAACGCTAGTATTGGATGAGAACTTGCAGCGAGGAGAATGGCGTCGCTTGACCAAGGAAGAATTAGAGGTTCTCCTTGCTAGTATCGCTTAGTTTGGTTTATATTCGAAAAAGGTGAGGGAGAATGTCTTTGCCTTTTATGTTTTTCAGTTGCTTCCTTTGTGAAAAGAGTTATAATAGACTGTAGAATAAAAGGAGGAATCTATGAACGCGATTCAAGAATCATTTACTGATAAACTATTTGCCAACTATGAAGCAAATGTCAAATACCAAGCGATTGAAAATGCTGCCAGCCATAATGGAATTTTTGCAGCTCTAGAACGTCGTCAGAGCCATGTAGACAATACACCTGTTTTCTCATTGGATTTGACCAAGGACAAGGTAACCAACCAGAAAGCGTCTGGTCGTTGCTGGATGTTTGCAGCTCTCAACACCTTCCGCCACAAGCTCATCTCACAATACAAACTGGAAAATTTTGAGTTATCACAGGCCCACACCTTCTTCTGGGACAAGTATGAGAAATCAAACTGGTTCTTGGAGCAAGTCATTGCGACTGCAGACCAAGACTTGACGAGCCGTAAGGTTAAATTCCCTACTTCAAACTCCACAACAAGATGGCGGTCAATGGGATATGGTCGTTGCCCTCTTTGAGAAATACGGTGTCGTGCCTAAGTCAGTTTACCCTGAGTCTGTTTCATCTAGCAGTAGTCGTGAGCTCAATGCCATTCTCAACAAATTGCTTCGTCAAGATGCTCAAATCTTGCGTGACTTACTCGCTTCTGGCGCAGACCAAGCGACTGTTCAAGCTAAGAAAGAAGACCTCTTGCAAGAAATCTTTAACTTCCTTGCTATGTCATTGGGTCTTCCACCACGTCAGTTTAACTTTGCTTATCGCGATAAGGATAACAACTACCAAAGCGAAAAGGACATTACACCACAAGAGTTTTACAAGAAATATGTCAATCTTCCTCTAGAGGACTATGTTTCTGTTATCAATGCTCCAACTGCTGATAAACCATACGGCAAATCGTACACAGTTGAGATGTTGGGGAATGTGGTTGGTAGCCGTGCAGTTCGTTACATCAACGTGCCGATGGATCGCTTGAAAGAATTGGCAATTGCTCAAATGCAAGCAGGTGAGACTGTTTGGTTTGGTTCTGATGTCGGTCAGCTCAGCAACCGTAAAGCTGGAATCCTTGCGACAGATGTTTATGACTTTGAATCAAGCATGGACATTAAACTTACTCAAGACAAGGCTGGACGTTTGGACTACAGTGAGAGCTTGATGACCCACGCCATGGTCTTGACAGGTGTGGATTTGGACGAAAATGGCAAGTCAACCAAGTGGAAGGTTGAAAACTCATGGGGAGACAAGGTCGGTACTGATGGTTACTTCGTTGCCTCAGACGCTTGGATGGACGAATACACATACCAAATCGTTGTTCGCAAAGAATTGCTGACAGCAGAAGAACAAGCTGCTTATGAGGCAGAACCAATCGTGTTAGCACCTTGGGATCCAATGGGAGCTTTGGCTGAATAAAAGCATAGAAAAAGGAATCAGGTTTAGAACCTGGTTCCTTTTAAGTTGCTTGATTACATGATACCGAAGAAACGAGCTGCGATACCTACTGCAAAGAGTGCAAGGATGATTGAGATTGGTGATACTTTTTTCTTAAGCAACCACATGCAAAGGAAAGTAAGGAGAAGTCCCATCAATCCTGGAATCAATGAGTTCAACTGACCTTGCAGGGTTTGTGGTTGAACGCTATCCAAGCTCAATCCACCAAGTGCTTGACCAAGGATACCTTTCAATTCAGCACCTGATACAGGTCCTTCTGGGAATTTGATGTAGGCACCTTCAGCCAATTGTTTACCAGGAAGGTTAACAGTGAAGTTAATCGATACCCAACGTTGTACAAGAACGGCAAGGATGAACATACCAAGGATAGAAGCACCTTTAGTGATGTCTTTCAAGATACCACCAGACATATCTTTAGTGATTTCAGATCCAGCTTTGTAACCAAACTCTTGTGTGTACCATAGGAAGGCCATACGGATCGCATTCCATCCGAAGAAGAAGAGAAGTGGCCCAACTAAGTTACCAGATGCGCAAGTGATGCACCAAGAGCTCCAAGGATAGGACGAACTGTAAAACCAGAATACTGGGTCACCGATACCAGCAAGAGGTCCCATCATACCGATTTTAACCCCTTGGATAGCGACGTCATCGATTTCAACACCGTTAGCGCGTTCTTCTTCAAGTGCAAGAGTAACCCCCATGATAGGAGCAGACTACGTATGGGTGAGTATTGAAGAACTCAAGGTGACGCTCAAGAGCGAGCAGCTTGGTCTTCTTTAGTAGTGTACAATTTTTTTGATAGCTGGGATTAATGAATAAGCCCAACCCAAGTTTTTGCATACGTTCGTAGTTCCAAGAACCTTGAAGGAATTGTGAACGCCACCAAACTTTTTACGATCTGATTTTTGATAATTGAAGTTTTTTTCAGTCATGATTGTTCCCCTTTCTAGTAGTCTTCTAGGATATCACCGATTGGGTCGTTAGAAGTCGCGCTCCTCCGCCACCGTTACCACCTTGTTTTGAAAGGTTAAGGTAGATGAAGGCAGGGCAACACCGATTACACCAAGTGCAATCAAAGTCAATTGAGAAATGGCAAAGAAAGGCAAAAACCGAGTGCGAAGAATGGCCATACTTCACGAGTTGCCATCATGTTGATAACCATAGCGTAACCAACGGCAACGACCATAGCACCACCTACAGCCATACCACCATTCAACCAGTCTGGCATTAATTTAAGAGCATCTTGAACGGCAGAAGCAGGGATAGCGATAAGGAAGGCAGCAGGGATAGCAATACGAAGACCTTGAAGAAGAAGTGCGATAAAGTGAGCACGTTCAACAGTCGCAATATTTCCTTCTTTAGCAGTCGCGTCTGCAGTGTGAACCAAACCAACTGAGATTGTACGAACAATCATTGTCAAGAAAAAGTCCAGCTACGGCAAGAGGGATAGCTGTTGCTGTTGCAACGGCGATACCTTCAGTAGTAAAGTTACCACCTTTGATCAAGATGATTGTCTGCAGCAACAGATGCAAGAGCGACGTCAGGAGCTACGGCAGCTCCGATGTTTGCCCAGCCAAGGGCGATCATTTGAAGTGATCCACCAAGCATAACCCCTGCTTCAAGGTTACCTGTTACAAGACCGATAAGGGTACATGCGACGATTGGTTGATGGAATTGGAATTGGTCGAGGATACCTTCAAGACCTGCAAGGAAGGCAACAACTACAACCAAGATAGCAGAAATAATTGAAATATCTGACATGGTTTTATTCCTTTTCTATTTTATGATAATAAAGTGAAAAATTTTCTTTGAATTCTTCGATAGTTATTGATGTCTATTATTGAACGTTGGCTTTGCTGATCAAATCAAACAAATCTTTTTTGGTGTCGTTTGGTACTTTACGTACGTCAAATTCAACACCGAGGTCACGCATTTTTTCAAATGTTGCAACGTCGTCTTTATCCATAGACAAAACGTTGTTGACCATTGTTTTACCTGTTGAGTGAGCCATTGATCCTACGTTAAGGGTCTTGATTGGCACGCCACCTTCGATTGCACGAAGGGCATCTTGAGGTGTTTCAAACAAGATAAGGGCATGTGTTTCTCCAAAGCGTGGGTCTTTTGAAACCTCGATCAATTTTTGAATTGGAACCACATTGGCTCTGACATTATTTGGAGCTGCTTGTTTAATCAATTCTTTACGAAGGTCGTCGTTGGCGACATTGTCTGAAGCAACGATGATACGGTCTGCTTTTGAATCTGGAGTCCAAGCGGTGGCAACCTGACCGTGAAGGAGACGAGTGTCCAGACGGGCAAGGTTAATCTTGAGTTTTCCATCTCCGATAACAGTTCCTTCTGGGATAGCAGCTTGGGCAACTGGAGCAGCTGCAGCACTTGCAACTTCCTCAGCTGGATTTAGCTCTTCTGGAAGAGCTTTTGATGCCATCTTTGGCTTCTTTAATAATATTAGCGACGACTTTTTTTCTACACCTGCGCAGCGTCCATCAGGCGCTCTGTATAGGCTTGAATCAACATCGGTAAGTTAAGTCCTGTGATGATAGCAAACTTACGCTCAGGATTTTCTCCCATCACGCGGCTAGCTTGGTTGAATGGAGATCCACTCCAAAGGTCAGCCAAAACTAGAACCTCATCTTCTGCGTCAAATGCAAAGAACAGCGTTATTAAACTTAGCGTATAGATCATCAGGACCTTCATTTGGCATAAAGGTTACAACTTGAACCTTTTCTTGTTCACCAAAGATCATGATCCTGACTGATGAATACCCAGACAGAATTCGCCGTGGCTCGCAATAATGATTCCGATACTCATTATTGTCATTCCTCCTTTTTGTTGTTTCAGTCTTCATTTAAGAAAAACTTTAAGACTAAATAAGTATAAACCGTTTTCATATAAAAAAAGCAACTATTTGATATAAAATATTCAAGAAAACATTTAAATAGTGTATTTAATGATATTGATATAATAAGGTTTCAAGAAGACATAGTAATTTTTGATATTAAAATTTAATATAAAAAAGTTGGAAGCGCATTCCAACTTTTAAAATAGGTTTTTATTAGATTAGTGGGTGAAGTCGAGTACCATACGTCCTTGGATTTGACCTTTTTCCATTTCGTCGAAAACGGCTACCGCATCTTCTACTGGACGTTTTTGGACAACTGGGACTACCAAACCTTCTGCGCCGAATTGGAAAGCCTCTTCCAAGTCTTTACGAGTTCCAACCAGAGAACCGATGACTTGGATTCCATCTAGAACTGTTTTCACGATACTAAGTTCCATCATTTCAGAAGGAAGACCAACAGCAACTACGCGACCACCCGCACGAACTGAGTCAACCGCTTGGTTAAATGCGACTTTAGATACAGCAGTTACGACAGCTGAATGAGCTCCGCCATCTGTTTTTTCTTTAATAAGTCCTGGTACATCTTCAACTTCTAGACCGTTAATCACAATGTCAGCGCCTACTTCTTTTGCAAGGGCAAGTTTGTCGTTGTTGATATCAACTGCGATGACATGGGCATTGAAAACTTTTTTAGCATATTGAACTGCGAGGTTACCAAGTCCACCAGCACCGTAAAGAACAACCCATTGACCTGGTTCAACTTTGGCTTCTTTAATAGCCTTATAGGTTGTTACACCAGCACATGTGATAGAAGAAGCTTGGGCTGGATCAAGTCCGTCAGGAACTTTAACAGCATAATCTGCAGTTACGATACATTGTTCAGCCATACCACCATCTACTGAGTAGCCAGCATTTTTTACTGTACGGCAAAGAGTTTCACGGCCAGTTGTACAGTATTCGCAAGTGCCGCATCCTTCAAAGAACCAAGCAACGCTGACACGGTCGCCAACTTTAAGGCTTTTCACATCTGGTGCAATTTCTTTAACGATACCAACACCTTCGTGACCTAGGACACGTCCTGGTACCTGACCGAAGTCGCCATGGGCAACGTGGAGGTCAGTGTGGCAAACACCACAGTATTCAATTTCTACAAGTGCTTCCCCAGTTTCAAGTGGACGGAGTACTTTTTCTTCAACAGCAACACCAGTGCTTTCTGGATTTACAACAACAGCTTTCATAGCTATCCTCCTTGATATTGACCGAGAACAGGGACAACGGGACTGGATTGATTTTGTGTCAACAGAGTCGAGTATGACGAGCTCTCTTGTATTTATATGTGAATTATATCACAAAAGTAAGCCTTTTCCAAGGTTTTGGAAGCAAAAAGTAGAACAATCGATTAACTGGTTGATGAGACTGTGAAAAGAGCACAAAGACCAGCTCGCAAGCTGGTCAGTATGAACTATAAGAATAAGTCCTGTAGGGTTTTGGCAACCCCATCTTGGTCATTGGTTAGGGGGAGTTGCTCATCTGCATAAGGGAGCAATTCTGGATTGGCATTTTTCATTGCATAGCCTTTTCCAGCAAAAGATAGCATCTCAGTATCATTGTGTTCATCTCCAAAGGCAATCAAATCCTTTTTATCACGGTTCATTACCTTGAGCAAGTAGTCTAAGGCGAAGGCCTTATTGACACCTTTTGGGGTACACTCAAGGATATTGAGCGGACCACCCCAAGTATTAATAGAAAGTTGATGCTGGTAGAAAGTGTTCATTTCTTTTGCCAAGGCATACTTGTCACTGGCTCTAGTCTGCAACAGAATGCAGTTAGGATCCTTGGTTACCAACTCAGGCTGAAATTGATCTTCAGGCTGGAAAGCTTCTATACCAAATAGTTTAGGATCGGCAATTTCTTCATTAGGATTTGTAATGTAGAATTTTTTACGGTATTCTCCAGCGATAAAATCGGCTTGAATGTCCTCTGAACGTTGAACCATGTCTAGCAGATATTTTTGTCCACCGTCAAACACTTTTCAAAGTTCCAAACTTGGTCTGGTAAATGAGTAAGGGAGCCGTTGAAATTAATCATAGGAGTGTTTAAGCCTAGTTCACGGTAAAAATCTTTTGACATACGGTAAGGGCGACCTGTCGTAATAATAACCTGATGGCCTTTTTCAGTAATTTTTTTGATGGTTTTTTTGGTAAAGTCAGAAATTTGACTGTCTGAGTTGAGTAGGGTTCCATCCAGGTCAACTGCAATAATTTTTTTCGTCATAGGGACCTTTCTAGTGTCTTTTCAGATAAGATGTCTACTATTATAACAAAAAGCAGACAGAAAAGCAGATTCCAAACAAAAAATGAAATTCCATCAATTTCTTAAATAAATTAAACAAAGATATTGAAAAAGTGAATGATAAATGATATAATTCTATTATTGTTCGTAAAAATTAAAAGGAGATTAATAATGGACAAATTATTTAAACTAAAAGAGAACGGTACAGACGTTCGTACAGAGGTTCTCGCTGGTTTAACAACTTTCTTTGCAATGAGTTATATTCTCTTTGTAAACCCACAAATTCTTTCGCAAACAGGGATGCCTGCTCAGGGTGTGTTTCTCGCAACGATTATTGGTGCAGTAGCAGGTACCTTGATGATGGCTTTCTACGCTAACTTACCTTATGCTCAAGCGCCAGGTATGGGACTGAATGCCTTCTTTACCTTCACTGTTGTATTTGGACTTGGTTATTCTTGGCAAGAAGCTCTAGCTATGGTCTTCATTTGTGGACTTATCTCACTGATTATTACCTTGACAAATGTTCGTAAAATGATCATTGAATCGATTCCAAATGCCCTTCGCTCAGCTATTTCAGCTGGTATCGGTGTTTTCCTTGCCTACGTGGGAATTAAGAATGCTGGACTTTTGAAATTTACGATTGATCCGGGCAACTATACTGTTGTAGGAGAAGGGGCTGACAAAGCTCAAGCAACGATTGCAGCAAACTCTTCAGCAGTTCCAGGATTGGTCAGCTTTAATAATCCAGCTGTTTTGGTGGCTCTTGCAGGACTTGCCATTACTATCTTCTTTGTTATCAAAGGGATTAAAGGGGGAATTATTCTCTCTATCTTGACAACAACTGTTCTTGCTATCGCAGTTGGTTTGGTAGATTTGTCTAGTATCGATTTTGCTAACAACCATGTTGGTGCAGCCTTTGAAGACTTGAAGAGAGTCTTTGGTGCGGCTCTTGGTTCAGAAGGTTTGGGAGCTTTGATTTCAGATACAGCTCGCTTGCCTGAAACTCTTATGGCTATTCTTGCCTTTTCGTTGACAGATATTTTTGACACGATTGGTACCTTGATCGGTACAGGTGAAAAAGTTGGTATCGTAGCGACAAATGGTGAAAATCACCAATCAGCTAAGTTGGACAAGGCTCTTTACTCTGACTTGATTGGTACTTCAATTGGTGCCATCGCTGGTACTTCGAACGTAACGACTTATGTTGAGTCTGCTGCTGGTATTGGTGCAGGTGGACGTACAGGTTTGACAGCCTTGGTTGTGGCAATCTGTTTTGCGATCTCAAGCTTCTTTAGTCCACTTCTAGCGATTGTACCAACAGCTGCTACAGCTCCAATCTTGATTATTGTCGGAATTATGATGTTGGCTAGCTTGAAATATCCATTGGGATGATATGGCTGAAGCGGTTCCTGCCTTCTTCACATCTATCTTTATGGGATTCAGCTACTCTATCACTCAAGGGATTGCAGTTGGTTTCTTGACTTACACCTTGACTAAGCTTGTCAAAGGTCAAGCTAAAGATGTTCATGTCATGATTTGGATTTTGGATGCCTTGTTTATCCTTAACTACATCAGTATGGCCTTATAATAGGATTACCCAGGGGGATTTTTCCCCTTTTTTAATACAAAGGAGATAGGTGATGAAAGAGAAAAATATGTGGAAAGAATTATTGAATCGTGCAGGTTGGTTGTTAATCTTTTTGCTGGCGACAATTTTATATCAGATTCCTATAGGGGTTACTGCTATTTTAACTTTAAATGCAGTACCACTGTTGCAGTCAGGACTGATAGTTGCTGGTATTTCGATTGTAGTTCTGGCACTATTTATTATTGGAGCTCGTAAAACGCAGTTAGCAAGTTTTAATTTTTCTTTTTTTAGAGCGAAGGATTTGGCACGTTTGGGCTTGAGTTATTTAGTTATTATCGGGTCAAATATACTTGGATCTATCTTGTTACAACTGTCAAATGAGACGACAACAGCTAACCAGTCTCAGATTAACGATATGGTTCAGAATAGTTCTTTGATTTCCAGTTTCTTCTTATTGGCCTTGCTTGCTCCGATTTGTGAGGAAATCTTGTGCCGTGGGATTGTTCCTAAAAAGATTTTCCGAGGCAAGGAGAACTTGGGATTTGTAGTCGGTACGATTGTGTTTGCTTTATTGCATCAACCAAGTAATTTACCTTCTTTATTGATTTATGGAGGTATGTCGACAGTTCTATCTTGGACGGCTTACAAGACCCAACGTTTGGAAATGTCTATCTTACTTCACATGATTGTGAATGGGGTTGCTTTCTGTTTGTTGGCTCTCGTGGTGATTTTGAGTCGGACATTAGGGATTTCTGTTTAAGATTTTTGACAATTGCTTACTTGTTTCTACTGGGAAAAAGATGAATGCAATCGTATCCATCTTTTTCTTTTTATGGTAAAATAGAGAAATAATATGGTGAAAAGCCTTGAGGGAGTGACCGATATGTCAAGTAAAGCCAATCATGCAAAGACAGCTATTTGCGGAATTATCAATGTAACCCCAGACTCCTTTTCGGACGGTGGTCAATTTTTTGCTCTTGAGCAGGCACTCCAGCAGGCTCGTAAATTGATAGCAGAAGGAGCCAGCATGCTAGATATCGGTGGAGAATCAACTCGGCCGGGAAGTAGCTATGTTGAGATAGAAGAGGAAATCCAGCGTGTTGTTCCAGTGATTAAAGCGATTCGCAAGGAAAGTGATGTCCTCATCTCTATTGATACTTGGAAGAGTCAGGTGGCAGAGGCTGCTTTGGCTTGCTGGTGCCAATCTAGTCAATGATATCACTGGTCTCATGGGTGATGAAAAAATGGCCCATGTGGTAGCTAGGGCTGGAGCGAAAGTGGTCATCATGTTTAATCCAGTTATGGCTCGACCTCAGCACCCTAGCTCGCTTATATTCCCTCGTTTTGGATTTGGAGAAAGCTTTACAGAGGAAGAGTTAGCTGACTTTGAAACATTGCCAATCGAAGACTTGATGGAGGCTTTCTTTGAACGAGCACTAGCGAGAGCGAATCAAGCTGGAATCGCACCAGAAAATATCCTGTTGGATCCAGGAATCGGCTTTGGTCTGACCAAGAAAGAAAATCTGCTTCTTTTACAGGATCTGGATAAACTACATCAGAAAGGCTATCCAATCTTTCTCGGAGTGTCGCGCAAGAGGTTTGTAATCAATATTCTTGAAGAAAATGGTTTTGAAGTCAATCCTGAGACAGAACTTGGTTTCCGCAATCGAGATACGGCTTCGGCTCATGTAACCAGTATCGCTGCGAGACAGGGTGTGGAAGTGGTGCGCGTGCATGATGTAGCTAGTCACAAGATGGCAGTTGAAATTGCTACCGCCATTCGTCTGGCTGATGAAGCGGAAAATCTAGATTTAAAACAATATAAATAAGATGAAAGAAATTGAAAACAATCAATGGATTGCCAGCTACCGGACGGACCAACCGCATTTTGGCTTGGAACGAATGGTGGAACTGTTAGCTTTGCGTGGCAATCCCCATCTCAAACTCAAGGTTATCCATATCGGAGGAACCAATGGCAAGGGCTCGACCATTGCTTTTTTGAAAAATATGCTGGAAAAGCTAGGCCTGAGAGTTGGTGTTTAGCTCCCCCTATCTCATTCATTATACAGACCAGATTAGCATCAATGGGGAATCCATTCCCGAAGCTAGACTAGAAGCCCTCATGGCAGACTATCAGTCTTTGCTTGAGGGGGAGAAGGGCCTTGCTTTACAAGGAACGACCGAGTTTGAGATTATCACAGCTCTGGCTTATGACTACTTTGCCACAGAGCAAGTAGATGTGGCCATTATGGAGGTGGGCATGGGTGGACTCTTGGATAGTACCAATGTTTGCCAGCCGGTTTTAACAGGCATCACGACTATTGGATTGGACCATGTAGCCCTACTTGGTGACACCTTGGAAGCCATAGCAGAGCAGAAGGCTGGTATTATTAAGCAAGGCATTCCCTCGGTGACAGGTCGCATTGCTCCAGAAGCCTTGGCTGTCATTGACGCTATTGCGGAAGGGAAAGATGCGCCGAGATTTGCCTACGGGACAGATTATCAGGTCAGCCATCAAAAGAGTGTGGTTACAGGCGAAGTCTTTGACTATACAAGTGTTGTCAGACAAGGTTGCTTCCAGACTGGCCTGCTTGGTTTGCACCAGATAGAGAATGCTGGGATGGCTATAGCTTTACTTGATACATTTTGTCAAGAAGATGGTCGAGAACTAGCAAGTACTGACTTGCTTGCTCAAGCCCTGGAAGAAACCAGTTGGCCAGGGCGTTTGGAAGTTGTGTCTAGAGATCCCTTGATGATTTTGGATGGAGCCCATAACCCTCATGCCATCAAGGCTTTAGTAGCAACCTTGCAAGAACGTTTTGCGGATTATCATAAGGAAATCCTCTTTACTTGTATCAAAACCAAGGCCTTGGAGGATATGTTGGACTTGCTGGGGACCATGCCAGATACCGAACTTACCCTGACACATTTTGACGATAGTCGGGCGACTGATGAAAGCGTGCTGAAAGAGGCAGCTAAGTCTAGAAATCACAGCTATCAAGATTGGCAGGATTTTCTAGAGCAGAAATTGACAGAAAAAAAAGAAGAGAAACAAACAGTTAGGATTGTCACAGGTTCCTTGTATTTCTTGAGCCAAGTGAGAGCCTATCTGATGGAGAGGAAGAACGAGAATGGATACACAAAAGATTGAAGCAGCAGTAAAAATGATTATCGAGGCTGTCGGAGAAGACGCTAACCGTGAGGGCTTGCAGGAAACGCCTGCTCGTGTGGCTCGTATGTACCAAGAGATTTTCTCAGGTCTTGGCCAAACAGCGGAGGAACATTTGTCAAAATCCTTTGAGATTATTGATGATAACATGGTGGTAGAAAAGGATATTTTTTTCCATACCATGTGTGAACACCATTTCTTACCATTTTATGGGAAAGCGCACATTGCCTACATCCCAGATGGCCGTGTGGCAGGTTTGTCTAAGCTGGCCCGTACGGTTGAAGTGTATTCGAAAAAGCCACAAATTCAAGAGCGTTTGAATATCGAAGTGGCCGATGCCTTGATGGAGTATCTGGGTGCTAAAGGAGCCTTTGTTGTCATTGAAGCAGAACATATGTGTATGAGCATGCGTGGTGTCAGAAAACCAGGCACTGCAACCTTGACGACAGTAGCTCGTGGTCTATTTGAAACAGATAAGGACCTCCGAGATCAGGCTTATCGTTTAAT
>BNJU01003762.1_pt1 | contig 134023 bp, 117 predicted proteins | sample 8539281 | NCBI WGS metagenome assembly BNJU01 (sample SAMD00202456, study PRJDB9452) | human saliva metagenome | isolation source: human saliva | place: Japan | reverse complement strand
TTTATAACATTACTCAAAAGAATAACACTTATTCCTTTTGAGTTTATATGTTGTTATTAATTTTCCTTTAACTAATTGAATACTGACGTAGCCCTACTACTGTAGTTATTTCATTTTTCTTGTCTTCGATAATGTCATGTTTGTCACTATTACACATATTACATTTAATCGTGTTCTCTTTTGAGCAGTCATTCATATCACTTTGTATAATTTCACCTTGATCCTCAACTATATCTTCTAGCAATTGCTTTTTCTTTGTAATTATTAGACATTTTCCCCTAACGTGCTTAATCCAAATAGATGCATACCTAAAGCCACATTGTCTCTCATTTAATAATAAGTGTTGATTTCTATTTTTCATAAGCATCTCCCATTTCTATAAGTTATCGTAGCGCTTATTTTATCACCGGATTAAAAGCACTTTGTTCAGAATCAGAAAAACATTGTCTGATTCGAAAATAAATATAGCTGAAAATAGGGTTAAATAAAATAATAAGCCAAATTTGTCCAATTATTATTTTCACCCAAAACGAAACTTCATCATGATACAAAAGTATTTAAGAAAAATTAATTATCTTAAATACTCTCCTGATACATTATATTGACATAATATAGTTTTTAAAATTCAATATCAATTCCAGTTTTGATTTACCCATTTCAAGAAGATTCACAGTGCTATCCGCTTATATATTTATACAAAGGAGAATCTGTAATTTCCACAACTATATTACTCATATTCTAGACAAAATATTTTACGAGGTTAACACCTTCTTTTTATTTCTGACGTAGATATACTTTGGATAATATTCAAACAACATCTCTAGAATATAAAGCCTTATTTAATAAGATTGGTAGTTCATTAAAAAGTTTCAGTGTGTCTTTACATCTTTCAGCTAATTCATAATAACCATTTCTTGATAAAGAATGATAATGACTGCAAATACACTCACAATATATAACGCTTAGATATCTACTGAACAAATTTTTTAGTAGAAATAGTTTGTAAGCAATCTTCAATAACTCTATCGATATACTCAACTGAATAATCGTTTTTGATGCCAAAAACCGATTAAATTAAAAATCACTCATTTCAATCCAACAAAATTTATTCGATAACTCAATTTTTCTCTAACTATTCTTTTATTTTCTTCAAATAAGTCTTTATCCTCTTTTCCAACTTACAGCATTAATGAGAGTTAAAAATGTCCAATCTTCTAGAAAAATTAATATCTTTCTTCTTAAGTTCCTTTTTACACTCATTCACCAGTTTGATGAAAAACCCATGATTGCAAATAATTATCCATTCTTTTTAATAAATTCATTATACTCAATTTGAGTATTATCAAAGCTAATATTCCATATAATCTAAATAAATAATTCCACAATTTTCTAATAATTTTCAAATGTAGCAATAGGGAATACTTGTTTTCTCCTGCCTCAAAACGAGTTAATGTTCTTGTGAAATAATATCACCCTGCAACATCTTTTAATTTATAACCCTTTCTCTCTTGGCTTTTTAAAAATTCTTCCATGATATATCCTTCATTTTTCTCCAATTAATAACACTAAAATTATTTAATATACTTACTCTTAGCACACTCTACTAAGATTTTATTCTTATTAATTACACTATAATTCAATATCAATTTCAGTTTGTTAGCATTAAGAATAGTTTTATAACTAATATCCATTTTTCTGTTTATAAAAGGTGCATCTGTAATTTTCATTATACTATTTCTATTTTTAAAATTTTATTAGCAAGTTCGATACCTTCTTTTTTTATTTTTGATTCATATAGACTTTCTTAAGTGATTTCTGTAACCTCTATACAATTCTCTATTTTGATTTAGTAACATAGAATGTTCATTATATATTTCAATACTTCCTTGCATCGCTTTTCAGCTAAATCATAGTATTCATATCTCATATAAAAATCTAATAATGCATTTAATAACAGTACTATACAGTACTCTTATATATACTCAAAATAATTTCTAGTTGGAATATTTATTAAACATTCTTTTATAATACTATCGATGCACTCTTCTGAATAATCGTTTCATGTGATGCAGAATTTATTAAAATAATAAGTTCAACTATTTCATTCCAACCAATTCTATTTGTTAACTCAATATTTTCCTTAATTAACTTTTTATCTATCGTCGCTTAATTCAATTTTATCTTTGCAACCCAATGCATTTATAACCATTAGACATTTAACTTTTGATCTAAATCTCTATCTTTTTATCTAACTCTTTTTGCACTCAGTTACTATCATCGATAAAGATTCTGATTGTAAATATGACTGTATTCTTTTGCTCAAAATTTTTAGCTTGTTTTTCAGTATCATTATTATAATATGCCAAAAGTCTAAGTAAGATACACCACAATTTTCTAATAATTTTTCAAATGTAGCTATAGGTGAGACTTGTTTCATCATTCTCAAACGAGTTAATGTTCTTGTAGAAATAACATCTCCTGCAACATCTTTTAACTTATATCCTCTTTCCTCCTCTTAGTTTTTAAAAACTCTTCCATGTATATCGTTCATTTTTCTCCTAGATTAGTTATTAAATAATCACTATATTTATAAGTATATTTTCCAGTCGTAAAATATTCGTATAAAATCTCAGACAATTATTATAATAACTACACAATAATCATAAATATACTTATATTTTACCATAAACTTTAAATATTTTTGTGATTAATTTATATATAACCAAAATTTTTAATTTTTGCGTTTATATAAATTAGTGGACACCTATTGTTTACATAAATCATAAAGAAATAGTCGCTTATTTCTAATTTCCATTACCCTACTTATTTTATCCCCTAATATGACAAAATCGTCTTCTAAATTTTGTATTTAAAAATAATTTTCAAAAACACTAATTCGTTACACAACAAATTAGCTTTTCCAACTATTTTAAATATTCTAAAATTATTAAAATTCAAGCTCAACATCAGTTTTATTTATTTCACAAATAGCTTTATATCCTTGATCCATTAACGATTTACGAAAAGAATCATTAGTAAGTTCATTAGTTAAATTCGAATTTTTAATAACATTAGCAAGTTCTGCCCTTCTCTTTTATTTTTTGACGTAAATATAACTTGAGACAATATTGAAATAACAGAAATATAGTAATTTGATCTATTTATCAATAATACTCTGTTCATTAAAAATATCTAGCGTGATCATTACATCGTTTCTCAGCTAAGGGATAATAACCATTTCTTGATAAGAATGCCAAAGAGGCAAGTAATAAATCACAATAGGCAGTACTTAAATATTTACCATATAATTTCCAAAAGGAATATTTACTAAACATTCTTCTATTATTCTATCGATATACTCAACTGAAAAATCATCCTTGATGCAGAATTTATTAAAATTAATAACCATATATTTCATCCCATCCTAGTTTACCTCGTAGACTCTATTTTCTCCTTAATGATTCTCTTATTTTCATTAAATAATTCTATGTTCTCTATTCCAATTTAAACTATCTATAACTCCTAAAATATCTATTCTTCTATCAAAATCTATAATATTTTTCCTTAATTCTTTTTACATTCATTTACTATTTTTGATGTTGAACCTGATTGTATGTACATCTGCATTTTTCTGTACCAAATTCAGTATTCTCTTCAAAAAGCATAATCATAGTAAAAAGCCAAATAATCTACATAACTAATACCACATTTTTCTAATAATTTTTCAAAAATTGCAATAGAGATACTCGTTTCATCAGATTCAAATCGAATAAGTGTTCTTGTGAAATAACTCCCGCTTACGACATCTTTTTAACTATATCCTCTTTCCTCTCAAGTTTTTAAAAATACTTTCCATGCATATTTTTCTCGTTCATTTTCATCTCCTATATCAGTTATTATAAATCAAGATACTTCATTGAGTACAATTTCCACTTGTAAAATATTCAAATAAAATCTAAGAGATTTATTTCAATAACTATACAATAATACTACTTATATTTTACCATAAATCTTAAATATTTCTTCTGATTAATTTATATAACTTGATGATTTATACTTTACTCTCACAAAATATATATGAACAAAAACCCCAAGATATAATTACTTTATACTCGAGGTTTAAATATTTATTTCAAATTAATGTGAGGGTTGTAATCTATACTAATATTTCACATTTATTAGTTTTATAATTAGTTTTGTTTATCTTTTTCTAAGTCTTGCAGCTACTGCTAATGCTACTAAACCTGCTACTGTTGCCATTCCACTTTGACTTTCACCCTGTATTAGGTAGATTTTTAAACCATTGAATTAACACTTGACGTTGTAAGTCAGGTTGGTTGTTAGATGAACCTGGAGCTTTGTCTTTTTGGTTTGACCGGTAAGTTTGGTAATTCTACTTATCTGGAGCACCAGGTTTTGTCGGTTCTTCTGGTCTTTCAGGAGTTTCAGGTGTTATAGGTTGTTCTGGTCTGATTTCAGATTTCTTCTTCTCTTCTTCATCTTTTTGGGTACTTTTCAAGATCAAACTCAATTGGATCTATTGTATTGTTATCATCTAATAGCAGCCCATTTGAAGTTTTCTAATTTATATTGTCTTTGAATTCTTTTCTAATTCTTTTTAGTATCATCAGCTAATTGTTTTAGAAATTGCGATTAAATCTGATTTTTAGTGTACTTAAATCTTTTTCCAGTTCAACTTTAACTGCTGTTGCTTTTAGCTAATTTTTCTTTATTTTTATCTAATTCTAATCTAGCTTTTTCTTATTTTAGCAAAATTATCTTTTGCTTCATCTAGTGCTTTTTAGAAGCTTCTATTTCATTTTCAGTTGAGAGATTTTAGCTGTTGCTGTAGCAATTTCACCTTCAATATTTTTGCAATGATTTGGCTTCGGTCTATCAATTTAGTGCTTTCTTCACATCTTTTTGAGCAGCGTCTAGGTCAGCAGCTAATTTAGTCATTTTTCGATATGTTTAACGTTATCTAACTCAAGTTGGTCTACAACTTTTTGTTGTTCATCTGCTTTGTCATTAAGTTATTGATTTTAGCATCAATTTCTTATGCTTTGAAGTTGCTTTTTCTGTTTTGTTTTTCAGTAGCTTTAAGTTCGTCCTAATGCTTTTAGTAGCACTATCTACGTTAGCTTTTAGACATCTACTACTGGTTGTTCTTTACCTTCACGAACTTTTACTGGCATCTTCGTATGCTTTCTTGGAAACTTTCAAGATCTGGTACTGCTGGTAATTCTACTGTATCTTTTGATTCGTTACTATACTTAGCGATGAAGTTCTGTTTAGCTCTTTCCATTGCCTCATCACTTGGGTCATCATAAGTTGATACCGTCCAGCATCAACTGATCCAGGAATTGCTACATCTTCTTCAACTTTTAATGTAAGAAATTTTTATGATACCTTGTTTTGGTGCATTCAATTTAGCTTTTTCAATTCATCATAAACATTATGGCATATGTTTGTAATCTAAAAATGTTTCAAATTCATCAAATATAAGATATTGTTTATATTTTCGATTAGCTCTTTTTGGTAATCTATTAACATTGTAATCATCCCTACGTTTTTCAAAGTGAGCTACACAGTCCCATTGGAGTGTGTGCTTTATATAATGATTCAGCATGACCACAACCACCTGTAATGTTTCCTTCATAGAAGAATAACATTACTAGATTATATACATGTTCATATAGTGCATTTCGTGACATTTTGTGATCACTGAATGTTGTTGAACCTACGTTATAAAAGATTTTCATAAAAGTCCTTCTCTGATTAGACCATGTTTTGCGGCAACTTCAGAAATACCTTTGATGTAGTGTCCAGCATTAAGCTTAGCGTGGTTATCTCTTACTACTGTTTCAGTAATTTCTTTTGCTAATTGCATTGAGTTTTTGTTAACTTTTAAAGGTTCTAGTCCAAATTGGCTACGGATTTGGTTTAATAGGTAAATACCGTATTGTGACATTTTAAGTCTTTCTTCTTCAGACATGTTTCTTAAGTCAATTTCGTAATCATCCTCGTGACTATATCTATTATAAACAAATTCATGACCAATTTCTTTTCTATAGCTTAATTCTCCACACAACTCTCTACGTTTAGCGATATTTTTCATCCATAGTTAGAACCTTTTGTTTCCAGTTTAGGTTATAATCCATATATTCTTTGAATTTATCTACGAAACGTTGGTCTAATGCAATTTTATATTTTGCATTTCTGCCATCAGGCATCACTTCACAGCATCATATTCTGCTTTTAGTCGCTTCATCTTTCTTCGCTTCATCAGGTTCAGCTGTCTGGCTTTTTAATTCTTCTTGTTTTAGCTTTTAAGTTTTCTTCAGCTTCTCTGTAGCTTCAGCAAGTTTAGTCAAATTCTTTAGCTTTTCTAATTCCTTTTCAGCAACCACTTTATTAGAGTTTTTCTGTTTCTAATTTCTTTTAATATCTTCGTTCTTAGCTTTTTCAGATTCTAGTTTCTTAGTAACGTTCTCAGTTCACGTCAATTTCATCTTTAGTTTACTTTAGCTTTTTGCTTGTTTAGATTCAAGATCTTTAGTTTTATCCAAAGCTTATCTTTTTCACTAATACTAAATCAGATTCTCTTTTCATTCTTTTTCAGCTTTTAGTTTTTACTAATTCACTATTTTTGTTTTTAATTCTTCCGTCGCTGATTCTACATCAGCTTTATTGATATTTTCATCAGTAGCATCTTTATCTCTTTCGATATCTGCCTTTATTTTACTGATTTCATGATCATTATTAGTGATTTCTGTTTGTTTTTATTTTTCAATTGCTTTATAAGCTTTCTGCTTTTAGATGCATCAACCTTCCTGAGCTTTTTCTACATCTTGTTTTGTAGTCTTCCGCTACCTCTTTTCAATTAGCTTTAGACTTTTTCTTCACCTAATTTCATTAGCTTTAACATCACTATCACTAGCAACAGCTCAACAAAACTAATTTCTAAAAGAAGCATGCATAGCTCCTATTTTATTCTTCCCTAAGCGAAAACTTCTGCTTTCTTTTTATCATAATATATTTCCTCCATAAATAGAAAGTAGTAAACAATGATTTATAGAGATAATTTTAACATGGAGGGTGCTGTTTACATAAATCAGCAGAAGAAATAGTCACATTACCCATAAAATATGCAATTTTTCTTTAATATTTACTTCTTACAAAATGACAAAACTGTCTGCTAAATTTATAACACAAATCATATGAAAAATCTAAAGCAATACTAATTCACTAACATGTGAACTAATTTTACTTTAAATATTTGATAAATTATTAAAATTCAATATCAAGACCAGTCTTATTTACTTTAAATAAACTATGAGTTACCCTCTCTTACCTGTCTGTAATAAGGATCGCCAGTAATCTCATGTAATATCTTCATGTTTCAGAATCTTGATTCGCTAATATAACCCCTTCTTCCTCTGTAATAAATATAGCGAAGCTAATATTGCAACGATTTCCTTAGAAAACTGGCTCTATTTAATAATAGTGGATTTTCGTTATATAGGTTTAAGTGTCTCCTTGCATCTCTTCTCCGCTAATTCATAGTAACCAGCTCTTACTAAAAACGATATAGCTACTTTTAACAAATCACAATATACAGCACTCATATATTTACTCAAATAATTTCTTACTGGTATATTTTTAAAGCAATCTTCGATAATTCTTTCAATATATTCTACAGAATAATCAGCTTTTGTTGCCGAATATATTGAAAATGAACTGATCCATATATTTCATCAAATCCCAATTTATCAGCTGAATCAATTCTATCCTTTGTATTTCTATTCTCTTCAAATAATTCTTATCCTCTTTCCAAAGAATATTATTTAAATAAAGTCAATATAGTTAATCTCTTACTAAATTCGATATCTTTTCTTTAGCTCTTTTTACATTTCGTTCATAACGACGAGAACCGAGCTGCAGAATCTTCTGCAGTCTGTGTAAATTCAGTAGTTTCAGTGTCTATATGATCGTAATAATGGTTAAAATAATCGATAATTGATATCTAAATTCTCTAACAACTTTTAAATATAGCTATAGATATACTTGTTTCATCAGATTCAAAATCAATTAATGTTCTCGTAGAAACACTCCACCTGCCACATCTTTTAATTTATATTCTCTTTCTTCTCTTAGTTTTTAAAATACTTCATGCATTCTTTACGTCCATTCTTCATCTCTAAATTTTAATATTAAGAATAATTCACCACTATTTTCTTGTGTAGTAATAAGAAAACATTATTAAATAGTCTTTTCTTATATATTTTTCAATTAAATTAATGTATTTTAATTACATGACAAATGCGTCATATTAAAATGTTTTCTCTATATCTTTAAAAATAACTACTCTATAGACATTTTCGTCCTCAGTTTTTCCCTCTTATTTCCCAATCTAGTTTTACAAAAATAAACTTCGAGCTATAGATATAATTACCTCAAGTCTATATCATTCATTTTATTTTAATTCCATAAAGTCTTCTAGTAAATAGGTTTTGTGTTCTATCTGGTCCTGTGAGAATACAGGAATTTTAGCTCCTACTAATTCTTCGATTTTTCTAAATATTTTCTTGCATTATCGGAAGCTCATCAGTGATGTTACACCTGTAATATCTTCATCGAATCCTGGTAATGTTTCATGGAACACTGCAATCTTTAATGATATTTTCATTAGCTGGGTATTCAGTTAGATTTCACCTTTATAATCGTATGCTGTACCAATTTTCAATTTCTTCAAGACCTGAAAGGGTACATCTGAACAGTTTACTGACAGATTAGTCATTCCAGATACACGAGCTGGTGACTGCCATTACTACAGTATCAAACCATCCAATACGGCGTGGACGTTTTGCTAACAGTTCCATACTCATTACCAATTTCACGATTCTATCTCCGATTTCATCGAATAATTCTGTTGAGATGGACCATCTCCTACACGTGATGTATAAGCTTTCTAAAATACCTATACTTTAAGTCATTTTATTTGGAGACAAATCCGTTACCTACAGTGATTCCTCCTGCAGATGGGTTAGATGATGTAACATGTGGATATGTACCGTGGTCGATGTCTAACATTACCCTTGTGCCTTCTTCGAATAAGATGTTTTTATTTTCATTTTGTGCATCTTCTAATACTTTAAAGTGTCTGTAACATATTGAGATAGTTGTTTTTCCATGATTCAGTACTCATTGAAGATTTCTTCTACTGTGAATCCTTCAGTTTCATAAATCTTTTTCGAGATAGTTCATCTTTCAGATTTTGTTCTAGTTTTTCTTGAATAGATCAGCATCTAATAAATCAACTGATACGGATACACCGCAACGTTTTGTGTTTATCTACATAACATGGTCCCGTACCTGGTTGACCAATTTTGTTTTCTCCACGACGGCTTCTTCAACCTCATCAAGTTTTTAAGTGGTATGGTATTACTACGTGTGCTCTGTTAAGATTCTTAATCCATTACAAGTAACTCCACTTTCTTTTAGTCTATCGATCTCTCACAAATCCATTTAGGATCTACTACAAGACCATTACCGATAATTGAAAGTTTCTCTTCATTAAAATTCCAGATGGGGATTAATTGAAGTTTGTAAGTTTTCCATCAAAACTTAATAGTATGTCCTGCGTTGTTACCCCTTGATAACGACAATTACATCAGCACGTTCTGCTAAAAAGTCAGTGTTTTACCTTTACCTTCATCTCCCCATTGTGAACCACTACTACGATTATTGACATAAATTACGCCTCTGAAAGCAATTATTTTTCCATTAATAATTATATCACAAATACAGACGTTTACAACCGTATAAAAAACTCAAAAGTATCGGACAATTTAATCTATTTTTCTGCAGTTATACTGTATGCGTTTTCATTAAAAACAATTATTAACTATATCAAATATTTAATACTAAATATAAATACATAACCTGAGAATCAGTTTTATACTAATTCTCAAGTTACTTATTCTTTTAATTTTTAATCTGTCGTATTTTTATATTAGAAGATTCCGATGATTGTTTCTGTTCCTTCATCGATATCGATATTTAATGCACTTGGTACTTTTGGAAGTCCTGGCATTGTTAGTGACTTTGTTCATAAGCTTCTACGAATCCTGCCACTACGTAATTTAACATCGTTGATAGTAATGTTAAATCCTGAGGACGTCCTTTGATCTTCGCATTATCTGTTAATGAAGCTAGTGTTTTCGCCATACATGACTGGTAATGCTTGATCCAAGACTTTCGATTCTTGCGATTTCAGCTTCAACTTCATCAGAAGTTAACTCCATCAGCTCCATAAATCTCACGACATACTGTCTCGATTTTTCAGTAATTGAAGCTTCATCTTTGTATAGTGTGTAGTTCTTTGTCATTTCCTTCTACAGCTTTACACTACTTTTCTGCTAGGTCTACTCCACAAGACCACCTTTTTCCCATACTTCTGTGCAGAGAATTCACGCTTTTGTTCTTTAGCCCAGTTTTCTAAGAATGCTAATTCTTTTTCTGTATCAGTAACAAAGACATTTAGAACAACTTCTATCAGTAGAATTGAATTTACGTAAGTTTTTCGATGTGTTTTTCTAAGTTTTTAGAACACCTTTAGCTAATGCTTCTAAGTTTTTCTTCTTTTAGATCTTTTCTTCAATGTCACCGTGTAGTTTTAAATGCTTTAACTGTAGCTACTACTACAGCAGCTTTTGGTTTAAGACCTGCTTTTGACATTTTGATGTTTAGAATTTCTCAGCTCTAAGTCAGCTCGAATCCTGCTTCTGTAATTACGTAATCAGCAAATTTTAAAAGCTGTTTTTGTAGCTAAGATTGAGTTACATCCGTGCGCAATATTTGCGAATGGTCCACCGTGAATTATCGCTGGGTTGTTCTCTAACGTTTGAACAATATTCGGTTTAATTGCATCTTTTAATAATGAAGTTATCACTTTCTGAATTTTCAAATCTTTAGGTAAACTGTTCACCTTTTTATTGTAAGCTACAAGGATATTTGCTTAATTTTTCTTTACGATCAGCAATCCCTTCCTGATAGACATAGAATAACCATTACTTCACTAGCTACAGTAATATCGAATCCGTCAAAGACGTTCTAAGTCTGTTCCTGCATTTACTTTAATATGACGTAAATCACGAGCGTTCATATCCATAACACGGTTAAAGAACAGATTTTATCTATTTCTAATTCGTTTCCTTGAATACGTGGTTGTTACTAATACTGCGATTGCATTGTGAGCTGTAGTAATAGCGTGCATATCTCCAGTAAAATGTGGAGTTAATGTCTTCCATCGGTACTACCTGAGCATATCCTCCACCAGCTGCTCACACCTTTTTCTTCCTAATACAGGATCCCCAAAGATGGTTCACGTAGTACTACAAAGATTTTTCCGATTATATTTAATCCATCAGATAAACCGATAGTTACAGTACTTTTCCTTCTCCACTTGATGTTGGATTAATTGATGTAACTAATACTAGTTTTGCATCGTCGTAATATCTTTTTAATATTTTGTTTGGATTTTTGCTTTGTGATTTCCGTATAATATTAAATCTTCTTCTTTTTATCCTAATTTACCTGCTACTTCAGCAATATGTTTCTTTTACATTCATTTGAAATTTGAAAGTCTGACTTCATTTAATCTACCTCTTTTCTTTTGAGTTTTATTTTTATTATTTTTAATCTTCCAATCCTGGAATACGTTTGTATATTTTGTCAATATTTACAAGGTGTACATTTAAATCGAAACAACTATCTAGTACTTCTTTAGAGACTGTATTTTAATAGTTTCATTTTCTTCTAGAAGTTGTCTAAATGGAATACCTTCAGAACCATGATTTCATCGCTAATGGTTTGTACTAAATCGTACAGCTTCTTCACGTGAAAAATGAGTATTTTTCAATAAGGTTACTCATAGTTCTTTGAGCGAAAGATTACACTCATTAGTAGCGTAAATATTTTTAATCATGTTATCTGTAAATACTGTTAGATTTTTCACAACATTAGTAAATCTATTTAACATATAGTCTAATAATGTTTGTTGCATCATTACTTAAGATTCTTTCTGCACTTGAGTGAAATATCACGTTCATGCCATAATGGAATATTTTCGTAAGCTGCAAACATATATCCACGCATGATTCTAGCGCATCCATGCATGTTTTCACTTGAGATTGGATTACGTTTGTGAGGCATTGCACTTGAACCTTTTTGATTTTTCTCGAGAAGATTCTTCTGCTTCTTTACTTCTGTACGTTGTAAGTGACGAATCTCTACTCCGATTTTTCGATTGAACTTTGCGATTAAAGCTAATGTTGCATAGTAATCTGCGTGTCTATCACGTTGTAAAGTTTGTGTTGAAATATTACTTGATTCAATTCTAATTTTTGCTGAAACATAGTCTTGAACTTCTGGTGTGTGTTGAGAATATGCCTACAGCTCCAGAGATTTTTACCTACTTTCAATAATTTTTCTTACTTCGTTAAAGCGTTTGATATGACGGTTAAATTCATCATAATAAAGACTAAATTTTAATCCAAAACTACTAATATCAGCGTGCACTCGTGAGTACGTCCAATACAGGTGTGAATTTATATTGTAATACTTTTTTTCTTTTAATACTTCTTGGAAATTTAATAAATCTCTGTAAAGGATATCAGTTAGCTTGTTTATATAAATATCCATAAAGCAGTATCAACAACATCAGTAGATGTTAATCCATAGTGCACCATTTTTCTCATCACCTAGATAACTAGAAACATTACAGTGAAAGCTACTATATCATGTTTTTGTTTCTTTTCTAATTCTAAAATTCCTGGTGGGTCAAATTTTTGCATTAGCGAATAATTTTTCAACATCTACTTTTGTTTCAACTCCCTAATGTACTCCAGCTTCTGTCGCATAAAGGTTCTACTTCTAAATATGCTTTAAACAATTCTCATCGCTTTAAAGATATTACGCATTTCTTCTCTACTATCTTTCAATCATTGCAATAATCTCCTGATGTATTTCAATCGATCTATCTCAAAAATACTATAAGACAAATGACCGATGTCTTTTCTGTAAAATAGTCTTCACATTCTATTTTTACTATCTCATTCTACACTTTTTATATAGCTTCTTGCAAAGCTCTTTCCTTGTGCACAGACTAATAATACACGACCACCATTAATTACTATATCACCTCACGCTTAGTTCCCATATGGAATACAGGTGTGAGACACTTTATCTAAGCCGTGATTACAGCTCCTTTTTCGCTATATGTTCTGGATATCCTTTTGCTGCCATTACGACACCAATAAAGGCATCTTTACTCCATTATAACTCTACTTCTTTACCATCGATAGTATTATTAGCTACTTTCGTATAAACTACTTTCTAATGATAATAGTAATATCTCACTCTCTGGATCTCCAAAACGAGACGTTAAATTCAATAGTTTTTACTCCATCATGACATTTCATAAGCCCGGCATATAATATGCCGTAAATGGCATTCCTTCTTCACTCATAGCATCGACCATAGGGTTGAACTACATTTCTAACACCTTCGTCAATATCTTCTTGAGTGATTTTTCTTAAGTGGAAGATACGCTCCCATACCACCTGTGTTTTAACCCTTCATCATTATCAAATGCACGTTTGTGGTCTTGTGCAATTTCCATAGGATAAAGCTTTTCTATCAGAAACAAAGCACATAAGTGAATTCTTCCCCTGTAGAAATTCTTCGATAACGACACTAGATCAGCCTTATTGATTTTGCAGTGCACATCATTTCCTTAAGTTCAGCTTGTGCTTCTTCTAGAGTGTTTGCTATTATTACTCCTTTTCTGCAGCTAAATCCATCTGCTTTAAGTACGATGGGAGCTTTTGCTTGCCTTAAGTACTCTTTAGCTTGTTCATAATCATTGAAACTTTCATATTTTTGCAGTCGGAATATTGTATTTTTCTCATCATCATTTTGAGAATACTTTTACTTCCTTCTAGTTGTGCTGCAAGTTTAGATGGTCCAAAAGCACAGACACCTACTTTTTCGCAGTTCATCCACTAGACCATTTCACTAATAGCACTTCGAGTCCAATGAAAACAAAGATCCGATACCATTTGTTTTTGCGTAGCTTGGTATTTTGGTCTTCTGTTAATACTACATACTCCAAATTCTTCGACTGCAGGATTAATTCCTGCCATATGTACTTCATGACCTTCTTTATGAAATTTATAGCGATAGCGTGCTCTCTACCACCGCTTCTACTACTAATGCTTTAGCCATATTAGTGTTTAAAGTGGCGTATTTACTGAAGACCATCGTCACACCTTTCTCATTACATGCATCAATGCACTTTCTTGATCTCATGTCGAACCACCTGGTTGCACTATCGCAGCAAATACCATAATCGGCTGCAATATCAGCACTATCTCTCATTGGGAAGAATGCATCAGAAGCTGGGGACTGCACCTTTTGCTTTTTCCACGCTTGTTCTAAAAGCTATTTTACATGAACCTACTCTATTCATCTGACCAGCACCGATTCCTAAAAGTTTGCCATCTTTTTACTACAACTTCTTGCGTTTTGATTTAACGTGTTTTACTACTTTGTAAGCCAAACTCAATATCTCTTTATTGAGTTTTCATCTACTTCTTTTCAGTTACACTTTCATATTCATCTGACTAGTTTATCGATTAAAATCTTGCACTAAGATTCCACCATGAACACTTTTTAATTTGTTGTTCATGATTATTATCTTTTCTGACAGTTTGTAAATACGTAGATTTTTCTTCTTAGATTAGTATTTCTAACTGCTTCCTCATCATATTCTGATGCTAGTATAATTTCTAAGAAGATACTATGCATTTTTCAGCAGTTTCTTTATCTACTTTTGCCATTTTACTGCAACGATTCCTCCGAAAATTGATACGGATCGCTTCGTAAGCTCTACTATATGCCTCAAATACAGAAATTTCCTGTCCGCTACACCACATGGATTCATATGTTTAACAGCAACATCATGTAGTATCATCGAACTCTGAAAGAATATCTAAAAGCTGCAGAAGCATCTTGAATATTATTGTATGACATTTCTTTACCATGAAGTTGCTGCTGCATTTTGCAAAGCATAACTTTCTATTATTATCTTGTACGTAGTGATAAGCTTTTTGATGAGGGTTCCCATAACGAAGACTATCTTGGAAGTTTATCACGATAATGTTAATTTTTCAGGTACTAGATTATCTTTTTATTGAAGTAATTGGCGTGGCAGCGTCATCAACTAGCTGTAGTATTATGTACTTTCTAAAGCTAAGCGCGACGCGTTTCATACTGAGATTCCACCTTATTTCAAGTTCTTCTAGGGATCTTAGCATAGTCATTGATATCGGTACTACCTGCTACGTCGTCGGGAAGTAGCTGCACTGCTTAGCATACTAGGACCACCAGTATCAATATTTTCGATGATTTCCTCTTCACTAGCTCCTTCTCGCAGTAGCTTCAAATGGATATAAGTTTACACAAACTAAGTCAATGTACTCAATGTTATTTTCTCAGCACGTGTTTATCATGTAAAGCTCATTACCTCGTTTTGATAGTAGTCCACCATGAGATTAGGGATGAAGTGTTTTTCACGTCCTTCTAAAATTTCTGGAAAATACGTAACATCCTCGTACTAATACAACTTTCCTCCATTATAAATGTGTATAAGTTCCACCTGTACTATATAACTCAAACCATGTTTTTCTAAACCTTTTCGCAAATTCTACAGTCCCTTGTTTTATCACTTACACTTTATTAATGCTCTTTTTGTCGTGGTGCTCCTCAACTACTTTCAATATTACTTCTGGATATAATGTATGTTCTAGTTTATGTAGCTTTTTCAGTAACAGTTTCTATAGTATCATCTTCTCGCAAAACTTCAAATGATCTTTGAGCGATTACTTCTCCACCATCAAGCTCTTCATTTACATAATGAATACTAATTCCTATTTCTCTCTCACTGCATTGAACGCTTGTTCGATAGCATCTTTGACCTTTAAACTTTTGGTAGTAAGATGGATGTAAATTTAAATTGTCTTTTATATCTATCTAAGAAATACAGTGAAATAATTTTCATATACCCTGCTAAAAATATAATCTAGATCCTTTTAACTTTCTCCAAAGTACACTTTCGTATGCTTCTTTTTGACTCAAAATCTTTCGCAGAAAATATACATACTGTACTATTTCTATCATGTGCTTCTTTCTAATAGCTGCTGCGTCTTTTTCATCTACACTAATAGCTCAATTGAGGTTTTTATCTTTTAATCTTTCATCATCTGCTATCAGAAATTACTTTCTGTTTCCTGATGCAAATATACTACTTTCTTCATACTATTTCTATTCCACTTTCCTCTGTTACTTCTCAAGGACAAATGCATTATCATAGTGATAAAGTTTTGATCTACGTCTTCCCATGTTTACTATTAATGCCATACCTACACCATATTAAGATATGATACATTTCTTCTATCGATTTTACTTTCTTGTAGGTACTTAAATATCTCTGGTACTTCACTATGAGCTTTTATCAATCTTTCATACCTAGTCCATCTTTTTAGAGCACAGGTAAAATTCTCATGAAACCTCCTCAGTAGATCATTGATCCTGCTATTTAACCTCTTCCAATGCTTTCAGTACTTCTTTGACATAGATTTTTAGTGAGGTGTTTATTCAAAGTTTTTCCTACTGTACTTTCCGTTAAATTTCTTCGTTTAAAACCAATGTTATTATCTTTAAAATCTACTAATGAGAAGCCATTAGAATGTACTCCACTTGATGGAGTCAATTACTACTTGACCTGCTTTTGTGTTTTCTGTATAATAATAGCTCCTTTCTCCTGAGCTCCTACACAGAATCACTGCGATATCGTATTCTCCGTCTTCATAAAAATCCTGCCATTCAGCAGTCTCACCCACCTACTATACGCACATCCTGCTTGACCAACTCCGTGTGCCCACCTTCACTATCGCTTCTACTTGTTCAGGTAGTTTACCTGCTGCTAGATAATCTAGGAAAAATAATGGAATCTGCACCTTGAGCAAGTATATCATTAGCACACATCGCTACTACATCGATACCGATGATATGTATGAATATCTAATTCAGTGCAAGTTTTTAATTTTGGTACCTACATCCGTCAGTGCCACTAACTATATGCAGGTTTTTCAAAGTTATAACTACTAAGGTCGAGACGCCCCCAAAACCACCGATAGCTGACATCATACCAAGATTTTTAGTACGGCTACGTGTAATGCGTTCTGACTTTCCTATCCTTTCGTGACTTCACTTTCTTACTTTTTACTCATTACATTTCTACCTCTCTTTTTAGAGTCTTTTTGAATATCTGTCATTGAATTAACGTAGCTCTTCATAATCATATAGTCCTAGCACTATAGTCTCACGTTGTAGCACTCCATACATAAGCCTGAATGAGTGCATCATAGTTTAAACTAATAGAATCTATTAATCCTTGTTCATGATCCTAGTGAATCCGCTCCGATAATTTCACAAATTTCCTTCATTTGTTTTTATTATGCTGAGATAAGTTCTTCCGTAGTAGAAATATCTATTCCATGAAAACTTGGGAACATAAGTGGTGGACAAAGCTATTCTTACGTGCACTTCTCTGCTCCCTTCTTTTAACATCTGACCCAATTCCTCTTACTAGTAGTTCGATACAATCGAGATCATCAACTCAGAACGATGCTTTTACCTTGAACTACACCTCTAACCGTGAAAGCTTTCATTCTCACCCTGTTCACGAAGTTCCTGCGTGGCTGAATAAATGTACGAGCTACATATTGATTTTTAGTAATCCATTTCATGTATGAGTCCACTTTCTTCTGCGTACCCACTGCAGCTGATAAATGATGTTAAGTCAATTACCATATCTGCATCTGGTGTGGGATTTGTTCTTTGTAAAAGTGACGTCTGTTCTTTTTCTAGCACTATGAACGTTAATTCCAGCAATATTAGAGTCAGGTCTAGCAAAGTATACATATTCCATCGCAGCGATTGCTACTGTGTATCTTCAGTATATTTTCAATTCTATACATCATTGTAGTACCAACTAACTCTACACCTACATTACAAACAAATTCAGCACTTACTATCTCAATGCTATGATTTCACTTGCTGCTAGTTATGCTACCATTTTTCATCTCTACCTATGCTAAAGTCTAAAGCTATTTTGGATCTACTGCACCGTAAAGAGTATTCTCAGTTAAGACTAGATGTGAAATCCACCTTTATAATATTCAAACTTTCGTTTACAGTTGTTCTTTAAAGTTTCTGCTTTCTAATCAAGATGAATAAGTACTTCAGTATCAGAAGAAGAATGGAATATGCACTTGCTGTTCTAATTCTTTTCTTAGAGTTTTGGCATTAATTAAGTTACCATTATGACAAATACTCACTTATATCATAGAATGAAATAGAAATGGCTGGATATTTTGAATACTATTACCATGAGTCGCATACTAACATGTCTAATTGCACTTTCTCCACAATCTTTCTAATTTTTCCTCACTGAAACACCTGACACTAAACCAAGATCACGATGTCCTCGTAGTTTAGTACCTTCTTTAGAAACTATTCCAGCTCCTTCTTGATCCTCTATGTTTGTAAACTATGCAAACCGAAAGTATGTCACGTTACTAGCTTCTGGATGTCCCCAAATGCCAAATACTCACATTCTTTTCATTAAGACTAGCATTTTTAATCTCCTTAAAACTCTTCATAGCTTCTATTACTAGAACCTAAATCTTCTAAATCTATCTTTATCAATTTCATTTGTATCCTTTATCCCAAGTCGACATGTATCCGGGAGAAATTTCATCGGCCAAGAATTATTTCACTATCTTTAGTTTTTCCGATTCAATTTTGAAATCAACAAGTACTAAGTTTGCATCTAAATACAATTTTTGTAATAGTTCATTGATTTTACAGCTTGAGTTCTGATATTTTCTAACTCTTCTCTCAGTAACGATTTCTAATGCCACCGCAGTCGATCATTGTTGATTAAAGGTCATTTAATTCATCATTTTTATAACTTAACTCAAAGACTGACTAATTTTTCCCCTTCTTCAAGTTCATATTTTTCCAGTAGACCCCAGCTACTATATTACTCAATACTTCTAAAGGAATAATAATAACAGCATAGATTTGATCTGTTTCATTTCACCTTTTCTAATAAAGTTGTACACCTTGTCTAAGTATTCGAAGATTAATGAAAATTGTAGTTATTAAAACTCCTTTACCTTCAAATTCTTCTTTTTCACACCGTTAAAAGCTGTCGCACTATTTTTATAATGCACATATATTCATCGTTGTTTTCACATTCAAACAGTTGTTTAAGCTTTTTCCTTCGTATAAAGTTTCATTGTTTTCTTTCCCTTTGAGGTAATTCACATCCATTTTGAATATATCATGCTTAACTTTATTATTGTGTCGTTTACATATAATGGGCTCCGTATCTTTCGCATGTGTCCCATTTTCCCTGGAAGAATAAAGCATCTTCACTAACTAATCCTTTCAGTAGACTAGAACTGAACCATTAGGATTGAAACGACCATTTAATGTAGCTTGTTACCGTCGAACCACTATATTTGAGCTGCCAAGATGCGCCGATTTGATATATAAGACCTCTACTACTTTCACCCTTTCACCATGAGACAGAACACTACTCTGTAGTATCTCATCTCAATATTAAAATCTTGTAACCAAGGTGAGTTTGTGTTAGCTACACGAGTAAAGGCTGTAGTAGAAATATGTGCGTAACTACATTTCTATAAAGTGTTAGAGTCATCTTCGCCAACTCTCCAACTTCTCCATATAGGTAATAATCCTGATTTGCAGCAATGCTTGAGATCCATTACACACACTCCTGAGATTAATCTGAGGCAGTGTGTTGAATACGTACCTTAACTCATAAGGTTGACGCTGTATTGGTATCTACCTGTCTATCTACTTGAGGAATCCACTAGGGAAATATGCGATGTGAGATTCTTCAATAGACTTTGTGTGAGATTCTTCTATCGATTTGTATCAATATCATTTTCACGAGCATTTAATAACTACTGTGACGTGGTATATCTAGCTTCTCATAGTTGCTTTTCTACTATCAAACTACTGCTACAGCTTTGTACACAGAGAATACTGGGCAGCTACACTTTACGTCTCTCTCGTATATTCAGGATAGCATTTTCTCTTTACATTTCTGTGGTGAAGATTTCAATACCTTTATTCTGGCATCTGTTTTGATACGTACTGGATAGACTTTCCTTCAGAGTGTTTTTGATGCAGCCTGTAAATATCTTTATGCAGACACCTCGTTAATAATTATAATTCTTTCACTGACCTTTCCTAGTTTTTCAAATGGTAGTTCATCCGTTGCTTCTCACTGCAAGAGATGCTGGATCAAAGTTAAGAATATTTTCTTTCAACTTCAAAGCCAAGATCATTACCAAGACATTTTTAACTGTAGTGGAAGCGGCAATGTCTTTCTCTTGCAACACATGCAGTACTATCTTACCTTCTTTAATATACTTATAGAACAGTTCATACCTCTCAAAAGTTTTCTTAATATCCGGTAGCTCTCGTCTTTTTCTACATATGAACATAGTATAATCTATTGCCAACTTTTTCAGTTCTAGGAGTTATTACATCAGCAATTTTGCGAGAGTACAAGCGAGATGAAATTAATGTTTCAACCACATTTAGGTCAGTGAAAGTACCTGACACACTGTCTGACCACCCGATACTTGGTTCAATGGTAATTTCTTTTTGAGCATATGACCTCCTAGTAGACTTTGAGTAATCTCATACATGGCTGGTACTATCGGTACCTAGTTTTTCGAAGTATTCTTGGAATGAGAAGTGCAAACTCTCTTTATTTCCATGCTCAGCTGCGTAAACTTTAGCCACTGGTTCTAACACCGCATCCAGTAGATGGTAGGAATGGTGAGTAGTGTTAAAATCTTTGGGATAAAGTATCCATAAGTTAAGATTGTCGCTGTATCACTTGTTGTATGTAACGTTTGGTGCAACTGCTAACGAACACCTCGCTTTCTTGAACTGCGTAGTTTATGTTTCCCAGCATAAAGCTGCATGCTGTAATTCCTGAAGAACAATTGAAGAATCGAATTTTGTGCGACAGTCCTTTTGATTAAGTTACATTTAATCTCCTAACTCATGCTTTAAGATATTTTCACGAGTCACTTCCTTAACTGAGAATGGATTAGTTGCAGTATTGCTCTTTCATCGTTACTGATGATCTTTGACGAGCACCACTAGTTTCTCAGAAAATCAGCACTGCATATCAACAACTTTTCTATCGTGTATATTTGCTTTCTAATCTCACGTCTAGCCAGTTATCATGTAGCAACATGAGCGTGGTCAATCTTTTCTACTGCACATTCACGAACAAATGTCTCATAATCTTTTTATCCATCGCTACTGCCATACGTTCACTTCAGGATTCATAGCAGCTAGATACATCGCATTTAAACCTTGACCTTTAGTAAGAACTTTTTCTAAAGTCGAATCAATACTCATCAGAATAGTTGCACCGATAGCCTACACATACACTGGCACCAGCCCAAAATACATAACAGTTCGTAACTTCTGGTTTTCTAAACGTTGTAACTTTCCGCGCTTCAGGGCGCATTACCGCGCGAACTCTGGCTGGACGCGAGCATTGTCGATCGAAAGTAGTTTCACCGCTGAACCGCTCCGCACTCGGAATGCCATCACACCAGTGCACTACCACCCATCATTACAACGATATCACCCATCGAGCAAGAGGTTTCACGTTTATAATCTCGTGCTCGACTGCTCCAACTACGGCACCAACCTCCGCCTAAGCCTAGCTACATGGCTATCATCATATAATTCCGACAGAACAAAAGTAGTCGTGGAAAACTCAATTTAGTTTGCCGAAAGGATGAATTACACAGTGCAGGTTCCTTTAGCTGCTGCTAACATCTGCGCGCGCGTCAGTTTTCAAAGTATCTTGCAGTGTGTGTAATACATTACCACTTCCCTAGAGACGCATAGCTTGACAGTGACGTAACTACGTCCTGATAGTGGGTCTCTAATGAAACTCGCTGCAAGTACCAGCTCCCTCCGAGTGGTTCAGATTTCCACATAGTGGTTACGAGTTCCTGAACTGGATTAACTAGCATTCGTTTTCTCACTCATTGTACCTCTATAGTAGTAAAAGAAATGAACATGCATTTTAATTTCTTCCATACTTCCAATGCTTTCATCTTTACTACTATACGGTGATGCCGATAGCCACTCGACCATATCCATAAGAGGATAGGTTTGAGCATTACGATCAAGTCTCACTACGAGACGTTCAAGTAATAATCAATGCGTCTCGCATCTCTTTTGGAAAAGTTCTGACTCAATTTTAACTTCGTCCACACAGTTTCAAATGTAGTGTGTCGACAGCAGTGGTCCTACCCAGTAACAATCTAATAGATTTCCGTTTCTGGTGCTGGTACGACCTGGTGCATTTTGAAGCAGTCTGGATGAAATACTAAGTCTTCAATATTCATCGCCAGAGAAAATTCTTTTTAAGACCAAGCGCGCATCTGCTCAAACTCTCATCCAAGCTAAATCTTTTAGGTAGTTTTGGAGTAGAATCTAGTGTAAAGTCGGCAGGTGATAAATCTACGGAAGCTTCAATAGGAGTCACTAGCACTTTCAACAGTTTTGCATGTCTTACCTGTTAATTCTTTATTAAAAGACCTAGCTTTAACACTTCGTACAGTTGCTAGCACTCTTCGAGGATGCGCATGATCTTATACTGTCTTTGCGCTGTCAGCTCTGATCGTCTGAGGCAGGTAACATGCATAAGCGAAGTACTTTCCATCATTTAACTCAATATCTTCAAACACTTCATCGACAACAATCTCAGAAACACAAGTTTTGTAGTTCATAAGTTTCTTCATCAATATTAAAGACATCGCAAATTACATACAACTCCTACAGAGTCAGGGCCCTGGATTAAACTCTAAGTTCAGGTTATCTCTTAGCTGTAATTCTTCTTTATTACTTATCCATTTACGTTTCTTTTACAATCGCTGCCAGTCATGCTCCTCCTAAAAGTACGTCACCGTAAAAATTAATATGTCCTATTTTTCTATCTTGTCGTGGTTCTTTTCATAAGTGTAGCAACCACTATTATTTTTATACACATCCTATATAATAATCTGTCTTGACCTAGTATATATCAATGTCGTTTCTTTCTATTTTCATTCACCAACTTTTTAAGCCACACAATAGCTTCAATATGAGCTCTAAATTGACTCTTAGTAGCACTTCTGCATCGTTATATGTCCCTGAATTGTGAACTCGTGGTGACTTTTCATTAAAAATAACTTTTTCCTGCACTTATAAAAACTCAACAGTAAAGTACTCAATGAAGTCAAAATTACGAGAATTCTTTTCGTATACTCTATAGCTAAATTTCTCTTTGTTCTTTAGTTGCTGTAGTGGGAACTTTGAACGATACACATATAATATTTCTATGTTCATTTCTACTACCGCGACGATATTTAACCTCGTCCTTATCTTTAACCGCTACTACCGAGATTTCTTTATCAAGTTTAACGAACTCTTCTAGTAAACGTATGAGGTTCTACCTCTCCCACTAGAGCTTATTCTTTCTGACCTTTCCATCGTAAACCAAAAACGTACGGTTTTCATTAAATATAGGTTTTGTTATTTCTACATTAGTATCTCTTCAACTATATATAGTCTACCGTTGAATATCTAGTTTTTCTAGCAAATTCTTTTTCATAATATCTCATGTTGAGTAGTTCTCAGCACTTCTGCACTTTTGTACAATATTATACTTTTTCTCCTAGTTTCTAAAGAAGTGGCATCTATACTTTCAAATTTCAAAAAGTAGTGACATCGCAATGAACACAGCTTTTCACACTTTTGCAAATCATTCTACTCGCTTGAATAAAAACATCACTAAAAATCGCACAACAGCAACTATCACTGTGATCTAGAACAGCAATTTTATAGCCTCATCTCCTTAAGATCATAGCGAGCATTCTTCCTAGTTGACCACCACCGATTATTCCAATAGTTTTTCCTGGTAAAATTGTCTTAATCATAGTTTTCATCTCTTCCAATACTATTCTTTTTCTTGTTCTTTTTAAATCGTTCGTACTTAGCAGCATACTTTTCATTAGTAATTCAGTATTGATAATGCACTAATAGCAGCATTTTTGCCCCAGCTACCGTGATTGCCATAGTTAAGACCGGACACCTGCAGGCATCTGAACTATCTGAATACAATGATCAACTCCACTAAGAACACTCGATTTAATCGGAACACCAATAACTGGTAATGTCGTCATAGAAGCAACCTTACCTGAGATGTGCCGCTCCTCCCGCCGCCGCTATAGGATTAAGAGTAACCATTACTTCTCGCATTCTTTGAAAAATTCAACTAAAAGATCAGGTGTTCTATGCGCACTTACTACTTTTTATCAAAAAGAGAAATTTCAAATTCTTCTAACAACTTACAAGTTTCTTCCATCGTTGTATAATCCGACTTTCGAACCCATAATCACCGCAACTTTCATACTTTAAGCTCCTATTTTAAATGTACGTTTTTATAATTTATTTGCGATTAAATATTTTTATCGTACATGTCTACATTTCAAATTATACTACTTGTTTAAATATTTATCAAGTATAAACACGATAAAAATCGGATATTTTTAATTTTATAAAATATTAAAAGATTTTATGAACTTTTTCCTCTTATATACTTATTTACATCGATAATTTACATAAGAGAAATACAGACATTACATTTAAATCTTTTATTTTTATCCTTAAATAGACTATAAAAACACCCAGAACTAACGTTCCGAGTGTTCATTAATTAGAATTTTAATTTTTCTTCGATATATTGTTTTAATTCAGTGATTGGAATACGAGTTTGTTCCATAGTATCTCTATCGCGAACAGTTACCATTCCATCGTTTTCAGACCTCGAAGTCACTAAGTAATACAGAAAGGAGGTACCAACTTCATCTTGTCTTCTATATCTCTTACCAATTGATCCAGTTTCATCGAAATCAACCATAAAGTCCGCAGCTAATTGTTGATATACTTCAACAGCTTTATCACTTAACTTTTAGAAAGTGGTAAGATAGCTGCTTTTATCGGAGCTAATGCTAGGAATTCGAGAACTGCATGAGTATCAGCTTTCCAACCTCTTCTTCGTTGTATGCATCACATAGAAGAATGCTAGAAGAACACGGTCAACCCTCACAGATGGTTCAATACAATATGGGATGAATTTTTCCATTTGTACTAAGTCTTGATAAGTTAGATCTCGACCAGAGTTTGCATATGTTGTTTTAAGTCGCAATTGTTCTTGAAGCAATACCCCAAAAGTTCTCAAACCAAATGGGCGAAATTTGAACTCGATATCTGTAGTTGCATTAGAATAGTGTGATAATTCTTCTCGTGGTCACGAAACGGATATTTCTTTCAGTCATACCTAAGTCTAGTAGAATTTTTCGCAAGTCATGTAGTGCTAATCTAATTCTCGTTCCTGGTTCACAGAAAATTTCTAATTCCATTTTGCTCAAAGCTCACGAGTACGGAAGATGAAGTTACATGTAATTTGTTAGGAATGATTTACCAATTTGTCCAATACCAGGTGGTAATTTTACGCATACTACGTTGAACATTTTCTGAGTTTTACGAAGATACCTTGCGCAGTTTCTGGACGTAGGGTAAATTTTGGCTTGTAGAATTTTCTACTACAGCTTTGTTAGTCTGAACATATAAGGTTAAATTGACGAATATTAGTGTAGTCATGGCTACCATATTCTGGACATTTAATGTTTCACGATCGATAATAGCTTCTAATTCTTCAGAATGGAAGACCATCAACTACTACATCTTCATCATTGAAGCTAGTATCTCCCGATAAGTTTGTCAGCACAGAAGACGTGATTTACAAACTTTACAGTCCATCATAGGTCATCTGAAGTTACCATGCATCTCTGAAGCTTCCCATGTACGTGGGTTCATGAAGATAGCAGCATCTAACCCTACGTTATATGGTGATTCTTGAACGAATCACCATGCTACGTTATTTTTAATTCAATTCCTAATGGTCCGTAATCCCAAGTATTAGCTAATCCATCATGATTTCAGATCCTTGAAATACAAATCTTTCTGCAAGAGATTACCTTTCCATAGTTTGTTTCTCCTATTAAAATATAAAAGCCCTAGATATGCCGTAGCACATCTAGGACGAAATAATTTTCGTTCCACCCTGATTAGTAAAAACTCAACTATTACATATTAAGTTGTATTTAATGCCATCTAGTTGCTAACTTTCACCATCATCAGCTCCTTACTCTTTTATTCTAACATTAATATGAAAACTTTCAAGAGAAATTACAAAAATTATTCTAGAAAAACATGTACATTATAATTCGATATTAAAGAATATCTTTAAAAATAAGTCTACACATCATAGAATTTCATATTTATGATAATTTATGATAGCACTATACTACCAATTGTTGTATGTCTAAATTATAGATGTTATAATATAGTAATATAATTTAGGAGGGTTTATGAGAAATTTCATACTCGTGTAATGTATCACTCATTACTTAGGATTTATATATATAGCAGATTTATATCCACTCAACTCCCTCGAAATATTGAGGGCGATAATCGAGTAGTATTGTTTCAGTTTTATCTATAACAGTCACATTTATTCTAAGTACCTCCAGCAAAGAATATGATATAGATAGACAAAAAGAGTGCATATACCTATTACAGTAACGCACTGAACATGATTTGTTTCAATGATGTTATTACGCTCATCAATGGTTTATTAGTATACCTATCAAACTTTTTAATTTGAGACTAAAAGTAAAATACAAGTAATGTTGTTAAATTATAAAAATGAAACCATACTTTATACTTTATGCTGTACTATCTGCATTTATGGAGAATTATTCTTTCAGAAAGCTGTCTTTCGATACTTCACGATGCTATGATTGATTGGATTAGTCATTATTCCAGCGTTAATTGCGTTTTATCTTTTGCTCTACCTGATGATACTTTCAATTATGGTTATTTATGGTATGTCATTTCGATATTTAGCTATCTCTATCTTTCACACAAGAAACGTACTTACACCGATTATTTCACATATTCTGCGATAGTTTTAGTTGTGTTAGTCTGTATTATTGCATAGGAGGTAACATGTCATCAAAACCTGGTCATCCACTACTTTCACATTTTTACAACTGGGACGTTCTACCATTCTGGATGTATTCTAACATCGGACTTGAGTGTTAGTAGCTAGTTCGATATTGCGTTATTTATCCAAGGGTTATTGAGATATTTTAAGTCCATATTTAGATATATATAATATTGATATTACTAAACTATCCGTAGATCGGATTAATTTCTTATGTGGTGATATGGATTTACTAATGAAAAGATAGTACGGATTAATTACATTTTTATTCGGTATGATTTACTTCAGTGGTAAGTCCACTAGTTGAAGGACTAGCGTCATTATTTGTCGTGAAGAAAATATAGACTACGGAGCATGCAGTGAACTACGGTTCATTAGGATTTACGGTAATCTGATAATTATCGGTAATCTCGTTATGTTGGTAAATGAAGCTTTATATTACATACTAATATTTTTAGTTGCATTATATTTAGTATTCATGTTCTACCACAACCTAAACTAGTAAAAATCTGAGTTTCGAAGAACCGAAGACGAATAAAGAAAAAGAAAAGTTTATACAGTTGGGTCTTAAAAGATAGAAATGCAATTTTTACTTATTATTACTGTGTTTTATACCAACTTTCCATACCGTATATAATAATTACAATGCATTATATTTGAGCTATGAACATATCGACAAATGGCTTTCTGGTGTTATCCTTAACGTATCAGTTATTGCGGAAATAATATTCTTTATATTCTCTAAAAGATTAGTTAAAAGAATTAAACCAAAAATCTAATGATCTTCGCTGGTGTTTGTGCAATTATTCGTGGGAGCATTACTGTTCCACAACATCTATGTATTTACACACGTGCAGACATTTACATGCTATAACATTCACTGCAGTTGCACATAGCTTTCATCTTGATTTTAAATAAAGATTACAACAACAAAGAAACTACAGACATGCAAAATCGAGTATACGCGATATGTTTCAATTAAGTATGGCTGTTGGATTGTATATCATGGGTGCTCTTTTGGGATATATAGTACTATACGTATTCTATGTATCAGCAATCATCGCAGCTATAGGAACTCTTGTTGCAATGTAGATTAAAAGAAACTAGATAACAATAAAAACAACCTGAAAACATCAGGAGGCGTGATAGCCCCAAAATTTGGACAAATTTTGAGGGCTATTTATTATGAAATTAACAGAGGAAACTACAGATAGAAATGTATAGACTTGAAAGAGAAGGATGCTCATACAGAACTATCTAAAAAGTTTAAAATAAAACACTAGTAATGAAAGTATATAATCAGATTAGCTGATTTACATGGTAAAACAATACTAATTAAAGTGGAAAAATAAATACTATCCCGAAAGCAGTTTAAACTACATATAATCAGTGAAGTTTTAATATTAGGAAATTCTATATCAGCTACTTCATTAAAGTACGCATTACCAAATCATGGCTATTACTGTAATTGATTTCAAAATTTAAAGAAACGAGTATAATATACTAGAGAAACCGAAAGGAAGACCTAGTAAAATGATAATAAAAATATTGAGAAACAAAGAATTATCAAAAGTTGAACAATTAGAGAAAGAGAACTTGAGTACTTACGAGCAGAAAATGCAGTTTTAAAAAGTTGAGGAGATAAGGTTAAACAATCTCAAACGAAGAAAAACAAAAATAGTAGAAGAATTAAAGAAAACACTAGATTAAAACATACTATTGAAGATTTTAGGCTTATCTCGTTCATCATATTATTATAGCAAAAACTAAAGAAGACAAAGATATAAAATATAGAAGGTTATTCTATTTATTCAAGAAAGAGAACAAATAGATATGGTTATAGAAGAATAACATAGAACTTAGAAATATGGGTTTATAAATGCCATAGAGTTTTGAGACTACTGAAAACTAGTGCTATCATTCTGTAAGACCCACTAGAAAATACAACTCATAAAGGAGAAATTGGAAAATCGCAGATAATATAATAGCTAGAGATTTTCTTCTGCCTCAGAACCATTAAAGAAAATGTTATACAGATGTAACTCAATTCAAGATTGAGAGGATAGAGTTTATTTGACGCACCTATAATTGATGGATATAAGTGCAGATAATAGCTTATAATATTTCATTTCTCACCTAATATGGAACAACAGTATGAAATGTTATCGCAACTTCAAGATAATAGAGTACGAAGGCATGATACTACATAGTGATCAAGGTTGGCATATATCAACATATTACATATAGACAAATCCTAAAAGCAAAAAGGAATTAAACAATCAATGTCTCAGAAAGGGAACATCGGCAGATAATGCATTTATGGAATCTCTTTGGAGTTTTTAAAATCTGAGATGAATACGGATTCGAAGATACTTTTTAAGAATAAATATGAATTAAAAGAAGCCATATAGGATTATATAGCATTATAATGAAGAGAGAATAAAATTGAACTTAGGTGGATTAAGTCCTATAACTTACAGAAGAATTAATAGAAACAAATATAATATCAAAAGAAACTTTCATTCCTTTACAGTTTAGATTTTTCCTCCCTAGTTTAGTCAAGGGACAAGGCCATGCCTTTATCCTTAACTAAATAGTTCATCTTTCAAATAATCAGAAGGAATGAAAAGTCACTAAAGTAATGAAAATTTATCGACTTAGAAAGTTTAAAATACTAAACAAAAATAACTTAATATTTTTGTCCAGTTTTTGGGTGTACTACCAATAATCAGAGTTTCTAGGTTGTTTTTAATTATATTAGACATGTATTTCACATAATAGAGTTTGAAGTCAAACATCCTTTTATTTATTATCAGTATTATTTTACTGCGTAGGTTTTTGGTAAAAAGCTTTTTAACTGGTTTAGCTGGGAGCTGGTTTAGCTGGTTTTTGTAAATCTGAAAGTTTGAATTCAGGTTTTTCATTTTACTAATGAAGCACCTTTTTCCGCATAAGGTGCTTTTCGTGTACTAGTCCAGTACCATTTACTCTCACCTTTGAATTCACTTTTTGCATCTCCTTCTGGTGTTCTTTAGCAGTTACAGCTGGAAGCTCTTCAGTTGATCCATCAGGATTAACTTTAGAATGGTTTTTCACTGCTGCTGCTTCTTCAACAGCGTTGAGCTACTGATAATGGTAATACTGCAACAGCATGCTGCTGCTACTAAAAATTTGTTTAATTTCGTAATAAAAACAATCTCCTTTTAAAATTAATTTATACACTAATTATATAGATATAAACTATAGCAATAGAATTTATAAATTTTTAAAGTTTTTAGTAACTTTTATTAATACAAAACATATGACATTCCACCTTAAGTTTAAACCCTAATATATGTATGGACCAGTGTTTAAAAACAAATCTTTTTACGATACTTAACAAAATTTATCTAAAACATTAAGAAAGTAAAATTATTATAAACTTATATATAATTTATATATTTTATTAAATCATCTATTATTCTTTATAGTCACTATACTAACGTACTTTGCAAATGGCATTAACTAATTTTTGAGTTTGTTCCTACTGAATCAATATGTTTCTTTTTCTTGAGAGTGGCTTGATTCTATACTGCCCTAGCAGTGCGTGTTTCACCTCCGCTCTGCTCTCATCGCAGCTGATGCATCACTACCATAATATGGATAAATATCTAATTTATATTGAATATCATTATCTTTTGCTAATTGTACTAGATGATTGCGGAATTCATAGTTATATGGACCATCGCATCCTTCACACAGATGATACTGTATATTCGTCAGTTTCTGTTGGTCACATCACCATTGCACCCCATATCACCGCAAGGTATCTCTACTCACTGAGGAAGATTTGAGTTAGCTCCATGCCCTACTTCTTCAAACACACTGAACATAAAGTATAGTGTATTTGGAAAGTTCAAGATTTTCTTCTTTATATATTCTAATAAATCTAGTAAGATAAGCTGCACTTACCTTTTGTCATCTAGAAATCTACTCTTAATGAATCCTGTATCTGTAATGGTAGTTCTAGGAGTCAAAACTTATAAAATCACCCATCTATTCCAGATTACGTGTTTCTTTTTCGTTTCTTACCTTTTGCATCTGCCTTACTTCCATATTATCTTCAGTACGTTCTGCTGTTCCTGCATCTTTATATACATGAGTACTGGTTGATGAATTAAGATAAAGTGTACCACTAACAGTTTTCCTGTACTTTGCTGCATGAGACGAGACAGTTTTCACCTGCTATCATATTCCATGGATAACCGCGATTTTAGCCATGAGCGATCATCCGTTTTAACACAACACCGTACCATCGCACCTAATGTATCTACATATGTGCGGATTACTGCACGATGCTTAGTCATCGTCCTTACCTTTAACTATTACATTTACCCCACAACTTGTTAGTTCGCCATTGAATAGGTTTTATATCCTAATCTTTTCGTTCTTTCTCGCACTAGGTAGTCTGGCGACTTCTCTTGTGAAAAACCTGTTGCGTGACGGAATACTAATAAGTGTAAATGATCAATTGTTTGTGTGCACAGGGATGCTCCCTTTACACTATAAATATACAAAACGAAAAGACCCATGACAGCACGAGGCCCTTTTATAAAAATTGCGTAGTTATTATAAGCTTTTGCTCTCTCTTGAACCGAGGAATATCAGATCGTGAACCATAGCTGTAATAGCTTCAAATCCAGGGCTTGGTTATCGATCAGGGGTCGAAACCTTTAGGTGAGTCCACCTTCTTCAATGTATTTACGTAAGCCGCTCGCAGTACTCAATTGACATTCATGTGTAGCGTTAACTTTAGATCTCCCTAGAGAGATGAGCTTTTTGGATTTACAGGTCAGTTGGGATACCTGAACTGCGTGTAACACTAATGGAATTCCACCTGCCAGATGACTAGAAATCTCAATGTTTCAGAAAGACTTAATCGCCCAGTCTTCTGGGTATTTGCGTCGATGTTACCAATACCTGCTGCTAAGAAGTCGACTCGAGTTCGCCATTGTGTACGTCGTTTGGATCGAGCAAATTCACCAGAACCGATAACTCCATCTGCTTCTCCACCGATTGGAACCACTCTCACGACTCGATTGATAATCCTTTAGAAGTGTGCCTGAAAGCGATCATTTCTTTAGATTGCAGTAATGTCTTCAGAATGGATAGCGAGATCCGTCGAACATTACTGAACTAAATCCATGCTGACAGCTATTTTGAGTTCAGCCAGCCTCGTATGCACTCAGTCTAGTGTAATGCAGCAGGAACTGTGAGTCGTTTCTTCAACCATGGCTGCAGACATAGCTGCAACCAGTTCTGAACCAGCAACTGTATTTAACTGCTCCTTCACTCTACACGAGATACACTGGACTTTTGCTTCTTCACAAAGCTTCTACAAAATAGCTTTTGTCCACTCCTAAGATTCTTGATGTTGAAATGCCTACTGTATATCCTTCCCTCTCTTTGCTGCAAGCATGTCTTTTGCCTGGTACTAAAACCATGTTATTTGTCCTCCTTGTACTGATCATTATATATTATATTCTACACTTTTTAAGAAAATAAACTATACATTCGATAATTTTCACTATGTATGTTATTAACAATATTTTCAATTTCTTGTATAATTCCTCATTCTACTGTAGGCATTACAAGGTTTTAGTGATACTTGCGTGCGATCATAATTTAATAGTTATTTTATGTCTACAATTATCGTTAATGTTTTTCTAGAGTTTTATGAATAAAATAATATTACATGTATAAATCTATACATAACAGAATTATCTCTTTAGCAATTCTCAAACGCTGGCAACAGTCACCAACATTTGAAGTGATATGTTATAAAATATTCTATTTATCTAGTTTGAGACATTAGTTTCAACCCATATATCTCTGGTATTTCTGTTTTCAAAGTATAGGTAGTTTCACCTGTCATTGGATGATTGAATTCAATTACTTTTCGAATGAAGTGCCCTGTCCATTTGTATTTAAAGTTTTCTTGGACGCATACTGGATCCCTACTACGGGTGGTTAATATATTTCATATGTACCCCTAATTTGGTGGAGTACGCCCAGTTTCTAATTCACATTTCAATAAGAGTGTTCTCAAAGTCTATCTATAACCTTAAAAGTGTGTAATAGATGGTTTTCCTTCATCGATAATAGCCATTTCTTTCTGCGCTCTTTTGGATTACGAGCAATCAGTGCATCAATAGTCCCATAGTCGTGCTTAGCCTCCCGATGTACCAGAGCGTAATATTTTCTCTCTAACATCTTTTATTCGCAATCATTTCTGATAATTTAACGTGTCGCTTTATCATGCAACGACTTAACACCTGATGTATCTTTATCTATTCTAGTGAACAGATACCGGGTCTACAGTACCATTAATACGAAAGTTCACTGTGGAATAATAGACATTACCTAATGATTCCGTCTTTAGACCTGCAGATGGTGAACAACCATACCGTAGCTTTATTTACAATATTAAAATCATTATCTTCCTAGACAATATCCACTGGGATATCTTGTTTTACACGTCACTCTTCAGGTTCTTTGTAAAGTCGATGGTAATAACATTACCTTCTTTAACTTACAATTAGTTTTCATGTATTCCCATCTACTTTAATGCCTTTTCAGAAATCAGAGTTCTGGATATTTGTTTCTAGAAACATCTGTTAATTCTTGTTGTAAAAGATTTAGTCAATTCTCTCACTTTTTCGATGAAGTATACATAATTTTTGTGTATCCATTACTTCCTCCTCATACTATACTTTCTTAACATATACACTGAAAAAACAAAATCAAAATATAGTAGAAATATATAAAATATGATGTTTTTATAAATTATATCAACTTCATAAACACAAATTAGTAAATATTAAAATAATTTCTCTTTCACTCTCTATTATTCTTCTATATTATAATATTTAATGAAAAGAATTAATTAACCTTTGTGTGAGTTATTTTACTTTTACAACTATTACCTACAATACTAAACTTAAAAAGGTGGATTTTTGGAAATTAATAGATTACATGTTGATTTTGATCTTCAGAGTAAGTATGATCCTAAAGCGATCAGATTAATGCGATTGCACGAACTTACATGAAGGTTTAAATAATGGAGAAAATATCAAACATTACTTGGTGCTGCTCTGGTACTGGTAAGACATTTAGCAATAGCTAACATAGTATGTAGGGAAAAGCCTACTCTGGTTCTGGCTCACATAAAAACATTAGCTGGACAATTATACAATGAGCTTAAGGAATTTTCCTGAATAACCGAGTTGGTACTTCGTTTCCTCTATGACTACTTCAAATCCCGAGATACGTTCCATCTACAGACATATATATAGAAAAGATTCATCTGTGAATGATGATAGATAAACTACGACGCCACAGTGCAACATCTATCATTATTCGATCGTATGATGTTATTATCGTGTCGAGTGTCAGCTGTATATATGGTCTTGGTTCGCCAGAGAATGTTCATCTAAGGTTTTTATCTTACGTGTTGGTGATGAAATTAGTAGAAAATAAAAATAATGGAAAAACTAATCAGCATTAATATATGAGAAATGATATTGAATTTACTCGTGGTAAATCTGTACTAGAGTGCGAGGTGATGTTATCTGAGATCAGCATCGTAGTGAAAACTCTGTCCGCATAGAGATGTTTCGGTGACGAAATCGATCGTATTCGTGAAATTAACTGACTGGTGAAGTACTAAAGTGAACTTGACATGTAGCAATTATATCCTGCCAGTCCCTTTCGTTGCTGGTGATGACTAAAGAAGCGATTAAGAGAATCGAGCTGAGACTAGAAGAAAAGATTAAAAGTTCTAAATACTGGATAAACTTTTAAAGCATCAACGTCTTGAACAACGTGTACTAACTATGACTGAAATGATGGAAGAAAATAGAGATTCTGTTCTAGGGATAGAGAACTACTCTCCTCTACACTTCCGTGAACCCTGGTAGTACTCACATACCTACCAGATTACTTCCCAGATGAAGTTGGCTGCAAGTGGTCGATGAATCACACGTACTACCCTTCCTCAGGTTTCGTGGTATGTTTACGGAGACAGAGCTCGTAGCAAGTGCTTTGATGATTGGTGATTCAGATTTACCCATCAGCTCTGGATAACAGACCTTTGAACTTCGAGAATTCGAGACTCGACTGGCTAGTACGTTCAGCAACACCCGACTGAGTTAGAGAAAACAGTACAAGATTACTGAACCGTCATCTCGTCCACAGGGTCTACTTCAGATCCAATTATCGATGTCGGACCCGTTGGTGACCAGGTACTCGATATTACTGAGGACGTTGGAAGATTATGGCTAAAGGAGAACGTGTACTTATCACTGCTCTAACAAAGAAAATGCGTGGAGTCTCTGACAGCTTACTCTGAAAGAAATGGATTAAAAAGTGCTACTTACACTCGCAGTATTAAAACATTTAGAGACGAGCAGAGATAGTGCGAAATCTTCGTGCAGTAAATTCAGTACTGTAACTATGGTATAAACACTTATCACGTGAAGGTCTGCGAATATTTCCTGGAAGTATCGCTTGTTGCTATTTTGGATGCAGACCGAAAGGATTTTACGTGGAGATAAAAGCCGCTATTCAAACAATCGGACGTGCCGCAACGTAATGCGAATGGTCGTGTAATAATGTATGCAGATAATAGTACTCAAGTATGAGAAAGCGATTGATAGAGACAAACCGTCGTCGTGAAATTCAAATGGCATATAACGAGGAACATGGTATTCCCTGAGCTATTATTAAAGATATTCCTGATTCTATTAGCGCTAGAGAAAGGTCATTAACGATGAAGAAATTCTTGGAACTTGAAGAAACTACAAATATCAACGTGATAGCTATTGAAGAACACTGGCAGAATTAGAACAACAAATGTTCGCTGCTGCAGGAAAATTCAGATTCGAACAAAGCTGCAAAACTTCGTGATACTATCCCGCAGAACTAAAAGAAACATAAACTATAGAATATAAACTATGAAGTAACGTATTTTCGGCTCCATAATCCATTGCTTTCTATATTTTTCAAATTCAATTTTTATAAAATTTATTCTATTATACCTTACAAATTTATCCTACTTTTAAGTATGATATAATAAGGTATGTTAGTGTATCTTAATCAACAAATCTCGATCATAACTAAATCAGAAATATATATATATTGAAATTTATATACTATAAAAATAATTTTTATTTCTTAGGAGATTTAAACATGACAAAACAAAATATTGGAATTGTATGCAGTGGTAAAGTGCTGGAACCTCTGTGTCATGCAACAGCAAAAATCATTATTAACGCAATAGACAAAGAAAAATACAACGTATTCCCTATCTTTATCTCATTAGAGAAACTGGGCCTCGTGGTGAACAAATTACATCGAAGTAGCTGATCAACACGATCACTGTCAAACTTTGATATGACATCAGCGGGATTGTTATTTTGAAGATGGACGTAAATTGATATCGTCTTTCCTGTTCTCACACGCCAAATGGTGAAGATGGAACAATCCAAGGTTTACTAGAAATTATGGATATAGCTTATGTTGGGTAACAACGTACTTTCGTGCAGCTGGTATGGACAAAGTAGTTATGAAGCAATTATTTGCTGCTTGATGACCTTCACAACTTCCATACGTTCACTTTATCGAATACACTTGGAAACACAGCTCTTATGCTGAAATTAATGAAAATCTTTAAATATCCTCTATTCGTAAAACCTGCGAACTTAGGGTTCTTCTAGTTTAGTATTAGCCGTTATAGCGATAAATGGATTAGTAAGAGTATCGAAGAGCCCTAAATTCGACAAAAAGTCGTTGTTGAACAAGGTGCTGTGGCGCTAAAGAAATCGAAGTTGCCGTTCTTGGTACAAAGTTAAGACTACAGATCCAGGTGAATCGTAAATCTTTCTTCAACAGAATTCTACGATTATGAAACCACTCACTACAGATGGACAATCTCGTATGGATATTCAGCGATCGATTACTCTATATCCTAAATTCAGAGAAATGGCAGCTACCGATGCAATCCAGGATCAGGATTAGTACGTCGACTTCTTCTACACTAAAGAAGGGAGAAATCTTTATTAACGAAGTAAACACAATGCCTGGATTCACTCCATTTCTCAATGTTTCCTCTCTGTGGGCAAAATATGAACGTGAGTTATTCAAAATTATCGAACTCACACTAGCTGTGAGCGTGACGAAGATCGTAAAACTTAGTCTAATCAGAAGAATAGGATTAACCATGAAATATTTGGTTTTCAGATTTGAATCATTGAAATGCAAAAAGCAAATATTACTGGCAATGTAGAAATTACTGGTATCGCTATTAATAGTAGAAAAGTTAAACAAGGTGACTTTCAGTATTCCTTCTTTGAGGTGAAAATGTCGATGGTCACAACTATATAGAAGTGCCTTTGAAAAAGGTGCAGCAAGTTTATCATTAAAGACGACTTTTGTTTCTGATAATAATATCATCTACGTGCTGATGAGTAGTTACGAAGCAATTCAAACTCTAGCGAAACACTATTTAGAAAGTTTAAATGCCAAAACTATCGCTAATCACAGGTAGTAACATAAACAACATACAAAGATATTATCACTAGTGATTATCAACAAAATATAAAGTTCTACAAAACACAAGGAAACTTTAATAAGAACTTGGTGTTTCCACTACTATTCTTGCGCCTGAAGACAGTGAAATACTAGTTCTTGAAATGGGTGCTGATGGTTTCAGGGCAACTTGACTTCTTATCTAAATTAGTTGAACCTGATTATACAGTAATTACTAATATCGGTGAAGTCATTATTGAATTCTTCAAATCACGTGAAGGAATCGCTAAGGCTAAATTGCAAATTACTAATGGTATGAAGAAAGACGGATATTTCATGTATATACGGAGATGAAGTTCTTCTAAAAACATTAGTAGATTCTTCAGAAATCAATGCAACATCATGTGGTGAAAACAGCTATAACAATATTATATTGAAAACTACACAATTACGCGTGATAAATTGATTTTAAACTTAATATAAGTAACGAACAATACTTCACAAAATTAAAAGGAAAACATAATCTATAGCAACGTTATGTTCGCAACAGCAATCGTACGTAAAATCGGATTAACTAACGAAGAAACACTAAAGCTATTGAAAATACTGTGGAAAATAACAGGCATGCGTCTACAAAGTATCCCTTACAGAGAGGATTCATAATAATCAACGATGCATATAACGCTAGCCCTACTTCTATGAAAGCTGGTGTTGATGTAATAAGTAGTTATGATGACTTGATTATAAAACACTTGTACTGGGAAGTATAGTTCGAACTAGACCTCACCAGTTAACTATCACGGTGAAGTTGGAGAATATATTTCTGAAAACACAAACGATATCGACCTAGTAATCCAGCGTTGGTGAACTAACGAAAACATTACAAAACAAATTAAAAACGACAAATAAAAACACTGCACTTCCTACTACAGCAGAAGTTAGTGAATATCTCAAAAATAACAAACACAAAACGAAGTTATCTTATTCAAGCAAAGCGTCGTTCTATGAAGTTAGAAACGATAATTGAAGAGATAACGAAGTAAGAGAATATTTAAAAGCACTTTACGTTGTGGAGATACGTAAATGCTTTTTCTTTGTTCTAGCAATAGTTCTACTTGAAATTATGTAGACAAAAATAAGATTATAGATCAAATAACACTCAATGTTATCTCATCGATAATCTCTATAATATAATAACAAAATTTTTACATATCTTAAACGAAAGATACAATTAGATTACTAACGGATATGTTTGTAGAATTCAAAATTTACATATCTCTCAAACTAACCTCTGTTCTGTTCAAACCTGATACTGGTTTTGTAGAATTCAAAATTTATATATCTCTCAAACTTTCGAGTTCTTATATCGTGTTGACTTGAAGTTTTGTAGAATTCAAAAATTTACATATCTCTCAAACCTAACCCCCTGTTCTGTTCAACCTGTACTGGTTTTGTAGAATCTCAATTTACATTATCTCTCAAACGAAGTGGACGAGGTAGAATACAGGATTAAGTTTTGTAGAGATTCAAAATTTACATATCTCTCAAAACGGAAGTGCCATTGTACGGTGCACCACCAGTTTTGTAGAATTCAAAATTTACATATCTCTCAAACGCTAATATCTGAAAGTCACTGTTTTTCGTTGTTTTGTAGAATTCAAAATTTACATATCTCTCAAAGCCATTTTATCGTATTTACTGAAATCTATTGTTTTGTAGAATTCAAAAATTTACATATCTCTCAAACTTTTTTTCTTTTTAAACTAGTCGAAATCAACCGTTTTGTAGAATTCAAAATTTACATATCTCTCAAACGGATAATAAAGTGAACGGCCACTAGGTAATGTTTTGTAGAATTCAAAATTTACATATCTCTCAAACAGATGAAACAGCCAAAAGTGTATGTTAAAAAGTTTTGTAGAATTCAAAAATTTACATATCTCTCAAACGACCTTACATTCTTTAACTTATCTCTTACAGTTTTGTAGAATTCAAAATTTACATATCTCTCAAACCAAAGAAATGATGAAAAATTAAACGTGTAGGTTTTGTAGAATTCAAAATTTTACATATCTCAAAACTATCTTGGTTCATCCAATAACGGTAACGATGTTTTGTAGAATTCAAAATTTACATATCTCTCAAACGAATGTTAAAATACTTCTGCCAATCTTGGTGTTTTGTAGAATTCAAAATTTACATATCTCTCAAACAGGGAGTCGCCCTCAGCTCCTTTGGGGAATTGTGTTTTGTAGAATTCAAAATTTTGCATATCTCTCAAACGTGTTAGACAATCTAACCATCATTTTGCCCGTTTTGTAGAATTCAAAATTTACATATCTCTCAAACGCGTTCAAAACAGAAGAAGAAGTTGAACAGGTTTTGTAGAATTCAAAATTTACATATCTCTCAAACAGTTTATCGAGGATTTAAACGACGATTTAGTTTTTGTAGAATTCAAAATTTTACATATCTCTCAAACAGGAGAAATTCTAACCACTGCTTTTTAATTGTTTTGTAGAATTCAAAAATTTACATATCTCTCAAACACACCTATGAGAACTGTTGTAGTACCAGTTGTTTTGTAGAATTCAAAATTTACATATCTCTCAAACCGGTAAAAAGTTCCTGTTCCACTTTTTAAAGTTTTATGAAATTCAAAATTTACATATCTCAAACAGAAATAGTAGGAGAAGTCATCTGTTTTTGTAGAATTCAAAATTTACATATCTCTCAAACAATTCGTACTCTACAAAATCTAACACATTAGTTTTGTAGAATTCAAAATTTATATATCTCTCAAACAAACTGTATTCTAGTTTATTATCTTTTACTGTTTTTGTAGAATTCAAAATTTACATATCTCTCAAACAAAACTGTATTCTAGTTTATTATCTTTTACTGTTTTTGTAGAATTCAAAATTTATATATCTCTCAAACTGGCAGTGCTACTTTTTAATTTTCTTAATGTTTTGTAGAATTCAAAATTTTACATATCTCTCAAACATATCTAATCCTGTTTCAGCTAGTAATTGGTTTTGTAGAATTCAAAATTTACATATCTCTAAACCTCAAATTGAGATTTAGAGAAGAAATTTTTGAATTTGGGTATATGGACCGACACTGATCCAGGCCCGAAGGCAATTTAGATAAAATCTTTATTTGAACTTGAATGTAAATTTTTGAATCACCTATATTATACAAGTATTTTGCAAAATGCAATACTATATTTCGCAATTGTCTCCATCAAAAATATAAACTATTTCTTTATAATTTTTCATTAGATAAATTATTAAATTGTTGATACTCTATATTTATGATATTTATCTTATTCAAACATACTTCTTTATAAATTTCTATTATTTCATCTTGCATGAAAACGGTGTGAAAGTCCTACTACAAAAATAATTTTAAAACAACATAGTTCTGTTAATACTTTTAAGAATTTTACAAAATTTTCTAAAAATATCATCATTTTCAACATGTATTTTAAAATCCCTAGTTTTTAATAACGACGACATCATCTCTCTTCACCTTGTTCAATTTCTAAAGAACTATAAATATTAATTTTTCAAAATATACTCTAATATTTGTTGATAATTCATTATAACTGAAATATCTTCACTATTTCTTTAAGTAATGAACTGTATATTTTTGATAGTACTTTTTATTATTTATATCTATATTAAATATATCGGTAATAATATAACTATTCTTATCAAATGATATTTCTTTATTATCATTTGACAAGATATACTTCCTTCATTACTTTTTATGTTGATTGACTAATTCAATTATATTTTCTCGATAATACTTTTTATTTTCAAAACTAATGTATAAATAATATTGTCTTCTATTTCTATTTTTCTCTGCCAGTTTTTATTAATAATCTTTCATAGTTCTAATAACCTTTCATCATTATCTACATATTCAGTCTGACTCTCTCCTACTAAAACTCCATCTGGAAAACTGTTTCTCAGTAATCTGTAATACTTGAATCTATCCCTCATCCGGACACATTTTTCGAATACTCTTCACAATCAAATCCGCACTACCTTGATTCATCGCTAACTTTTACATATACAGATTCTTGCATCATAATAAAAGCGTTTTTTATTAGTGTTTTTCCTAAATTTTTCTATAATTTCTTCTTTGAAGAGATGTTTCTAGGAAGATCGAACATTACTAATACTCTCATAAATCTATAACTCATACTTATACATCTTTATGTATTCTAAATCATTTTCTTTTAAATGAAGTAAACAAACTACGAACATATATTTTAATTGCATTAGCTACAGTTTGTTCTTTATCATCAATTTCAACTGTGTTATTTAGAATATTAACTAATAAGTTTTTATGATCTTTAGTAAATTCATCAACTTCTAAACTAAATACTGTTTCATCTACTAATATTCTGAAAGGTTCCATAAAAATCACTGGCTAGATTAAATTTATTATATGGATTTCTGACATAAGCCTAACTGCTAAAAATATCCACATGATACAATTTCTCTATTAAAGGCAGATAATATAATTGAATAACCATAATCTAATGCTGCATTCTGTAAAACATTCTTTTTATTTCTACTAAAATCCATACCAAACATGGCATTGAAGTAAACCTTGTGCTGCATGTCCTTCTCTGTTACTGCTGTCATTCCACTCTAGTTCTGTAAGATATTGTTCTAGTAACTTATACCTACTTTACCCTAATTTCTTTAGCTAAACAACATTTTGATTATTAATTTTTCATATACTATCCTTGTCCAAATTCGTTCTTTACTCTCGGTAGACCATTCTAGCTGATTCTTATACTTTAGACTTGTATCATGACTTCATAGTATGGTAATAATCCGAACTAGGATTTCTTTTTCATCACAAAATATTACCTTAATTTTATTTTTCATGAGTTCATTTAGAAAAGCACGGCGGTAATTGATACCGCTGTGCTTTCAATAATGATCATGTATATTTCACTAAAGGCTAACTTTCCTAGTTTCCGCTTCTTTTCTTACTGTCAGAAAATTCAAGCTATAGTCTAGCTTTGCCTCTATCTCTAACTATTATTGTTCTCCATGTCATTCCCTTTATCCCCTATTATTGTATTTCTTTTCATAAAATCAGTTATAGATTGTTCTATAATTGAAAATTGTATTAGACTAGTTAAAATTAAAACTAATTTTCCCCCTTGCTGCTTTAATATCAATGCTCTTCAAATCAAAAATAGACTTTTTATTTGTAGTAAATTTAAAATCTCTAATAATACTTTTAGCTTGTTCCTCCACACTGATTTTAATAAAATTATTTTCGAATCTCTTCACTATTTAATTCATTATATTTATTCGATTTTTCTTAGTAAATATTTCAGAATTCATTTTTTTCAACTAGTTTATTATATAATTCTATATTGTTTTTCTTTTAGTTATATTTTCCCAAAGTTCACCATCTTTTATTTTTCTTTTTCCAATTTTGATATTTAGATAATATTTTTAAATATTTTTCACTTTTATCCAATGTTACTTGAATTGCACTATCATAGTAAAACCTTTCATCACTCTTTCCACCAATATAATATTGATAATTATTAATATTTATTTTTACTACCCTACATAACTTTCTATATAGTAGTTTTAAAATCTTTTATCTTCTCATAAGCTCTACAGAAAATTTTGCGATTTTTCCAAATTCGATTAAAGCCGTGCTGTCTTTTTATATTTTAGAAATATAAATTGGTATAGGGATAATTCTAGTAATTTTCTCTTCACCCTTTTTATTCACTATAGTATATTCAAAAATAGAATAATATGCTATACCAATACTAGTGTACCCACCATACTTGTAACGTCTTTTACAACAGAATTAGATGTTTTTAATGGATAATATACTCCATCTTTAGCTTTCGCTGCAACTTTTGCTTTATAAACTGTAGCATCGAATAAACCACCTTTTTGTTCAGATGTTCTTCTTGTTACCATGATATTGTTATTATTCATGACTTTCTACTTGATGAATTGTTTTTATCCATTTCCCAAGCTACTGTTTTTGAATCACTACATTTTCATAGAATACCTTATTAAGTGAATATTTTCTTCCATCTTTTTATCTTTTAATAAAATTAAATACATTACGTGTAAACTTGGTATCATAGACATTCCTACCACTACATTAAGATACGCGTCTTTTGCATGGTGATAATCGTTTTATTTCACGTACTTTTTATTAACTGATCATTGTTTTGAATCTCTATCACCCTTTTTAATTTTTCCAAAGTTTTTGTCTAAAACTAGATACATTTTCTGCTTTAGAGTAACAGATTGAAGTTTCTGGATTTAATTCTCCTAAGATACTAGCTACTGCTTTTACAGATTGAGATGTTTCTACTAATTGACGTGCTATGAAACTTAGCTCTTCATCAGAAAACTCTTCTGTTCTAACTAATCTATTATATTTTCATCAGATATTAATCCTTTTTCTTTTTAAGAATTTCAGAACTTTCTATTGCTAGGTGTTTGAATATCAGATCCTAGTGGGTATCTATCAGTTTTTGCAGCATTACTTTCTCTTTTTACCAATACTGTATTCGTGAAACTGTCGTCTTTATTTTTTTGACTGTGGATAAATATGGTCTATATCATATTTGTATTATCAAATAATTCACTAATATTAATCGGTTCCTCACTATACATACATCTTCCTAACTGAGTATAGTATAGATATAATTTCTTAGCTTTTTAGCTTTAGACGGTTCTACAGAGCTTAGTCTATCATTCAATACATCAAAGTTAATTGCACCAATTTCTTTTTCTAGCTCTTTTTACATCTTTCTTAACAGCTTTATAAGCAAGTTCTAATTGTTTTTACGCGAATCTGTTGGTTTTTCTTCTCTTGATTTGACCTTGTTGTCTCCACAAAGATTTTTGTAGGTGCGCAACCTATAATCTTCTTAAGTTCTTCTACTATTCTAACAGTTTGCCAGATCGAACGTTTAACCGCTGGCGATACATATAAATCATCTAGATTTCTGGTGTAATCTCTGTTACATCTTCTTGAAGTTCTTTTATTGAATTTAACTATTTGTTTAGAGTAATCAAATCTATCCGCCAATAATTCCATAAATAGAATATTATTCTGACGCATTACCAATAATGTTTAAGCATTCTCCTGTTTCTTCATTGTATAATTTTTTTAACTAATTCTGTCAACAGTTTTCTTGAAAATCTTCCCCAATCCTTATAAACAAGTCTAGACATTTTTAGTAATTTCATTCTTAGAATAAACTTCTCCATAAACAGATTCAATTTTAGCTTTTATAAGTTTCTTGATTCCCCGTATAATGTAATCCAAAGAATTATATTTTCTACATGTTCAGAATTAAACTTATTTCCTAAGATTTTCTTGAAATCTCTATATGACTTAAAAATCATTCTTCACAGTAATATCAATACCTGTTATTTCACCTTTACTGTCTATATAACCTTCCGCTTTAAGAAGATTTTTATACTAGTTTTTGTTACTTTTTTCCTTGTTGTTTAAACAGTTTCTCAATAATTGTATTTCTTGCTTCAAGACTAATTCTATTACCATCGTATTTAAGTGCATTTAACTCATTTAACAATGCAAATTCAGAGTAAAGTAATGAACTTTTTGGAGCTACATCTTCACCTTTAAGATATGTACATTTATTAGTTAAGTTTGTAATAAATTTCTCTGCACTCGCACTTTCATCTATAACTTTACTATAATTCCATGGTGTTACAGGTGTATTTTTCACATCCTGTATTTCTTACAGACCATGCAAAAGCCACCTTCTTTAGCTTTTTACTAGAATTAAGTGGTCCAACGTAGTATGGTATTCTGAATTCTAATAATTGAATAACTTTCTCTCTTACATTGTAGCCACTTTCGTCTTTTTCATTTAAGAAGCTATGATATCTGGCTGCATTATCAAGAATCTTAACCAATTCTTCTTTATGAATTTGATAAGGTACTACTGAATTATCTTTTGTTCTTTGAAGTGGTAAGAGTGTTCTAATTCTAAATCTTTAATTATTTCAGTCTTAACTGAACTTTCTTCTAATTTTGCTAATTCTTTAACTAGGAATTTTTTGAAGTCCTCATAATTACATCCTTTACCTTCTTCACTCTTACGAATATAATTTACGTAGTTAGTTCCTTTGTCCTTATCTTCTTTAAATATCGAAGCATACAATTCCACTTTCTTATCTTCAGCTAGTTTAGAATCATTTTTCACAAGATTTTTAATTTTAATAAATCATCTCTATGTTTTTCAAAAAGTTCTACTTTTGATTCTGATAGTGTTTTTCCTTCTTTTTAATATCTGATAAAATAATACTATCATAAACTAGCTTAGCTAAATCAAGAAGTTCTATATAATTTGATAATACTTGTTCATAATCATGACGAACTTCTTCATAAATTTTTCTTTAAATGATACAGATTTTATAGATGTATCTAATTCTATATTCATCTATTGCGAATAATTTATCCAGTCGAAGTTTTTCCACCGAAAAATCAATCTAAATACTTCTAATAATTGTTTTTTTCTTTTGGATAAAGTTTCTTAAGATCATTTACCTTGTCTGTTGAAGTTTTTCTCTAATGATATATCCGCAATTTTACCAACAACTTCTTCTGTTACTTCAAATCCTACATGAAGTATATCAAGTTCTAATAATTCTTTAATTAAATTGTTTAAATTTCCATCTTTAAAGCTTTGACCTTGTAGTAAAAAGTGCCTCTATTTTTAATGATATGATGTATAGCTAAAAATACCTTTCTTATGTCTGGAGTTTTTCAGTCATAAGTTTTGATCTTAAATGATAGATTGTTGATAATCTTTATAATAATCTTTATCTGTATAGTCTTTATCATTGTAAATCGCATAAGGTACCTTATGAGTTTTATCTTCATAATGGTACTGACTTTCTTTTAATCTTGTGAAAAATTCTCATCCACTCTTTTTCACTTCACTAGTGAATAATTCTTCAAGAAGATTTAAACGCCATTTTCTTCTAGCTAGTCTCCTTCTACTAGAACGATATCCTCGACGATCTTCAGCAGTTTTAGCTTCTTCAAATAATCTAACTCCCCATAATCTCTTTTTATTTTTCTAATTATTTTATACCCAGTATCAGTCGCTGCCCAACCTACACTGCAGAACCAATATTCTAAACCAAGATACCATGTTTTATTAGCCATATGTCCTTTTCCTCCACAAAAATTTTTATTACGTGTATAAAACACTTTCTATCTTATTTTTACCATAAATACTGTAAATATTGAAAGTAATGTAAATATTTTTCATATTTTATAAATTTTTATAAATACCATTAAATTTTATTAATAATGCCATTTTATAACTTTATCCCATACTTCAAAAAGTGTTAAAATTAATATTGAGGGGAATCATTATGAATAAAAAGGTATTTATTATTTTCTACTTTTTTTCACGTCAATAGTAATTATCACTTTGATAATTAATCAAACTGATGAGAGTTATAAAGAAGCAACTATTAACGGAGTTTTTTATTAAGGAGATAAGACAAAGTATAAGGTTAAATTTTATAAAAAGTTGATGGTGATACTATTATAGTTAACTTCAACAACAAAGAATTAAAAAGTGAGATATTTATTAATTGATACGCCAGAGACTGTAAAATCTGGTGTGGAGGTTCAGAAAATATGGACCAGAAGCTAGTGAATTAAATGGCAAACTATTATCTAATGCTAAAAAGACGTTGAAACTTGAATTTGATGTTTATGAGAAAAGAAGATAAATATCATAGAGCATTGTGTTACGTTTATGCAGATGGATGTTCAAGAAAGAGTTATTACTGGCAGGTTTAGCTGAAATAAAATATGTGAAACCACCTGATACAAGATATTTAGATAACTTAAAGCTCAAAAATAAAGCAAAAAGTAATAAACGAAATCTATGGTCAAATACCTAATTTGTAAATTTATTACTATATACTTTATATTTTTAAATCATAAAATCGACTATAACTTAAAAGTTATAGTCGATTTTTTCTTTTTTATATTCTATTCAATTTTTACTATGTTTATAAGAATGCGTATAGCACGATTAATCCTACGATTACGCATACGAAGAGATAGCCATGAAGTTGATGTACACTGTATAGTAAAGCTGCGAATAACAAGTGAGATAATCGGTACTACTGGCATACCTGGTACTCCATCCACGTTTAACATCTGGAATTTTTGTAGAACACGATAGTAGTATAACCTACCAATGCAAATGCGATGATAGAAGCTACGTTAGCAAGTTCTGCTAATTTCCCTAATGGTAAGAACCCAGCTAATACTGCAGTTAAGCATCCTAAAGACCATGTAACTGTACTTGGTACTTTGTTGTCGTTAACTTTAGTGAATACTTTTGGTAATAATCCATCACGTGCAATTGTATAAGTTGATACGGATACCTGCATACATGAATGATAAGATACAGCTCACAAGTCCGATTACTGCCCCTGAGAAACAATACCAGCAACTTTGTTCTGACCAACTTCTTCTAAGTACGAATACTAATGCATCCCCAGATCCAAGACGGCTGTATTCAACAACCCCTGTTAATACTAAACATACTAAGATATAGAATGCTGTACATACGATCATAGTGACAATGATAGCTTTTGGTAGAGCTTTTTCTGGATTTTATTGTTTCTTCTGCTGATGTAGAAATCGCATCAACTCAGGTAAGCAAAGAAATACTGTAGTGGCTGCTAATATTACCCCTGAGAAACCTGTAGGTGCAAAATCGTTTGTCCAGTGTGTTGGTTCAACATAGAATGATCCAACAACAATGAATAAAATTACGATACCAACTTTGTAGCTACCATAAGGTTATTTACAGTTTACTACTTGATGTACCTCTTGATAGTAAGAATGTAATTAATAATACAATTACGATAGCTGGAATGTCACCATACTCTCCATTTGCAGGTAATGTATAATATTCTTTAGGGAGTTCTACTCCAAGACCTGCTAGTAGACGTGAAAAAGCAACTTGACCAACCATTTGAGACAGTCGCTGCAGAAAGAACATATCCTCCTATTAGTACCCAACCTATTATATAGGCTACAATTTTCACCAATTGATACATATAAGATGTATATGTACTACCACTCTGATGGAATTGTTGAAGCTCGCACAACAAAGTGCTGCTAAAACAACAGGCAACCCTGCGATTAAGAATGAGAGAGATTACTGCTGGTCCAGCTTCTGCTGAAGCTTTACCAGTTAATACTAGAATCCTCGATCCTATAATCGCCTGATTCCGAATAGAGGGTAAGTCCATCGTTCTCATAGTCGGAGCTAAAGTTTTACTTCTAGCTTCTGCTAAAATAGATTCAACTGATCTTAAACAACTCATAATAAATCCTCCTAATTTTTAAATATTCTCCCTACTAATATTCTTTATTTAAATTATAGCATAGTTGTAAACCTTTATTACAGTTACTTGGCTTTATGTGTTTATTTTTAAGTATAGTAATAAATATATTACTATATTTTTGATTATAATTTTACAACTATAACTCTTTAATATTAGTGAGTGCTCTACAACAGATAGAGCACTCTATTTATACAAATTTTTCAACTCATTTCTTATTTTTAGATTTTACTATTATATTACAAAGCTGCTTCTACTGGAGTATATTCATATCCTAAATCATCTGCAACAGCTTTGAAAAGTAACTCTTTCCATTAGCTACATTCACACCAGGAACTAATTCTGGGGAATTTAGCTACAGCTTCTTTAACACCTAATTTAGCGATAACTTTTACGTATTTAGCAGTTGCATTACATAGCATAAGTTGATGTTTGTGCTACTGCTCCTGGAATATTAGCTACTGAGTAGTGTAATACTCCTTCTACGAATATTGGATTATCATGACTTGTTGGGACGTCCTTCAGTATATTCTGTTGTACCACCTTGGTCAATCGCTAGCGTCAACGATTACACCACCATCTGGCATATCTTTAACCATTTCTTTTTGTTACTAATTTAGGTGCTTTTTGCTCCTGGGATTAATACTGCACTACCACTAAAATCAGCTGTTTTAATAGCACTTTTCAATATTAAATTTATTAGAGTAAAGAGTTTCAATTTTACCACCAAAGATATGTGATAATTCTGTTAGTGCATCTAAGTTTACATCAATCATTGTTACACGTGCTCCAAGACCAACAGCTGCTGTTGCTGTAGCAGTACCGGCGACATCTGCACCAATAATTACAACATGTCCTGGTTGAACTCCTGGAACACCTTGTAATAAGATACCTTTACCACCTTGAACTTTAGATAAGAATCTTTGTTCCTTCTTGCACAGCCATTCTTCCCGCAATTTCACTCATTGGTCTTAATAATGGTAACCCTCTCTCCTACTTTACTGTTTCGAAAGTCAATACCGATAGTTCCTTTTTATCTACCATTTCTTTTTGTTAATTCAGGATCTGCAGCTAGTGTAGATAAGTATAAATAATTAACCCTTTTCTAAAATATTTATACTCAGATGGAACTGGTTCTTTTACTTTGTAGATTAGATCCGATTTATTCCATACATCTTCAGCTTTCTCTAATAGAACAGCTCCTGCCTCTTCATATTCAGCATCTGAAAATACTGAGCTAATCCTGCTCCTTTTTCCTGACATACAGTGTGGCCATCTAGTACTAATTCATGTACTACTCCCGGTATAGCAGACACTCTACTTTCATTATTTTTAATTTCTTTTGGTACTCCGATAATCATTTCCTTACCTCCCTAATTCTTTTTCTGACTTATATAATAACACAGATTTTTCAATTATGAAAGCGTTTTTCTGATGAGAAGTTATGGTGAAAATATTTTCTTTATTTTATTAGTATGTAAACCATATAAAACCGATAAATTAAACTTTCATAAAAATTATTTAATATTAAACTTTTGAAAAATTAGTGTTAATTATTTCTAGAAAAGAAATTTGAAAAACAGCTGTTTTATTTTTCAAATATAGCTGTTCTATGATTATACTATAACTATTTTTATCATTATAACAATTTAACTTATAAAAATTATTTGCTTAAAATATATAATTTTTCTCATTCAGTAAAAATTATTGTACAAAAATTAATTAATTATACTGATTCACTATAACTATTTATTATATGTTGAAAAATTACTGAATTTCAATAATACAATTTTTATCAATGTATTATAACTAACTATTTATTAAATTTTCTTTTTTATATCAATATTTTTCACAAATATATTATAATCAGTGTATGTCTTAGTATGAATTTTCATCATATCATTATATTTTTGTTAGTTATATACTCCTCAACTTAATTAAATAATTTATCTATTAGCCTCTCTTTAGAACATTTCTAATTCATAGAATCATGAGATTTTACTCAGCAGTTCCTTTTAATTTTTCAAATATTGAACCAGATTATATGTTATTTCTATACTATTTAATTTACTGTTCTTATATGAGAGATGCAAAGTGCACGATTAAACCTACATAACCCAAACAACAAAGATTATCCATGTTGTTAATGTAACACGTATAATAATGCTCAAATAAGATAATAGAAATAATCGGTAAAGTGGCATACCTAGTACTCTAAATCCACGTTTTAAGTCTGGGAATTTTTATAGAATACGATAGTTGTATAGCTTACTAATGCAAAAGCAATAATTGACGCTACATTAGCAAGATCAGCTAGTTTACCTAATGGTAAGAATCCTGCTAATAATGCTGTTATGATTCCTAATCCCCATGTTAATGTGGTACTTTATTTTGATTCAACTTTAGTTAATTTTTCTGGTAATAATCCATCACGTGCAATCGTATATGTAATACTGGATTCTCGCATATATGAATGATAGTATACCAGCCATAAGACCAATTACCGCTCCAAGAGATACGATACCAGCTACTTTATTTTGACCTGCATTTCTTCTAGCACAAATGCTAAGGCATCTCCTGTTCCAAGTCTCATTATATTGAACAACTCCAGTAAGTACTAAACATACTAGAATATAGAATGCTGTACAAACTAACATTGTAATAATACATGGCTTTGGTGAGCTTTTTCTGGATTAATTGTTTCTTCAGCTGAAGTGAAATCGCATCAAATCCTAAGTACGCGAAGAATGCAGTAATCGCAGCTAACATAACTCCTGAGAAACCTGATGGGTGCAGTTATTTGTCCAGTTAGTTGGTTCTACATAGAATACACCAACTACGATGAATAAAATAACAATACCTACTTTTTGCTGCTACCATAAGGTTGTTTACAAGTTTACTACTTGAAGTACCTTTTGATAAGATAAAAGTAATTAATACACAATACTAATCGCTGGAATGTTACCATATCCACCAACTGCTGGTAATGTATAAAAACTCTTTAGGAATCTCTATACCTAAACCTGCTAATAGACGCGAAGAAGCCCTGACCAACTCATTTGCTACTGTGAGCGGCAGTAAGAACATATCCACCTATTAATACCCAACCTATCACATACGCTATAATTTCACCAACTGATACATATAAATAAGCATATGTACTACCACTGAAGAATTGTAGAAGCAAGTCTCAGACATAAACGCGCGCTAAACAACAAGCTAATCCTGCAATTAGGAAAGAAAATACAACTGCTGGTCCTGCTTCTGCTGAAGCTTTTACCAGTTAATACTAAAATACCTGATCCAATAATAGCCCTATACCGAATAGAACTAAATCCATAGTCTTCATCTGGGATTTAACGTCTCTATTTCTTGACTCTGCTAAAAATAGAGTCAATTGATTTTTCTAAAAACGTTCATAATATCCTCCTATTTTAAAATAAATATTATTCACTAATGATGTGTTTATTAATTATATCATAATTACTGAGATATTGACTAATAAAGACTTTACTTATGTAAGTAAGTAAAAATGATACTATAAACTCATTAATATTCTAATATATTCTTGGGAATATATTAGAATCATTACAAGGAATATTGAATTATATAATTTTAATCTAAATTCTAATGTAGTATTTAGAACTAACATAAATAAAAATACAAGCCCTTAAACGTTAGTTTAAAGGGCTTATTCTATTAACGACTGTAGTACTCAACGATAAGTTGTTCGTTGATTTCGCGTAATTCACTTTCTTTTGCTGGAAGTCTTACCAATGATCCTTCTAATTTTATCAGCATCAAAAAGTTAAGTACTCAGGTACAAAGTTAGTGATTTCAACAGCTTCTTTAACGATTTCAAGGTTTCTAGATTTTTCTACTGAAACTCACTTGACCTGGTTTAACAGCGTAAGAAGCGATGTCTCACTTTTTACCATCTACAAGAACGTGTCCGTGGTTTACTAATTGTCTAGCTTGACTGTTAGTTTCTAGTTAAACCTAAGTTGCATACCACAGAATCTAAACGTGTAGCAAGTAATGCCATGAAGTTTTCACCGTGTAGACCTTTGTAATTTACCAGCTTTATCGAATAATTTACGGAATTGTTTTTCGTTCATACCGTGTAGGTAACGAAGTTTTTGTTTTTCTTGTAATTGTAAACCATACTCAGATAGTCTTAGTTAGGACCGTGTTGTCCTGGTGCGTAAGGACGTTTAGCTAACTCCTTACCAGTACCGCTTAGTGAAATTCCTAAACGACGAGATTTTTCCAAGTTGAACCTGTAAAACGAGCCATTATGTGCTCCTCCTTTTATCTTTTTGTTTTTATTTTTGTGAAAACAAAAAGCACGATTATCGTTGTTGTATATGTTATAAAACTGGAACTTCGCCTAGCAGCATAGGCTACGAGTTGCCACATTAAAAATGTATAAACATAGAGGCACTAACAATTAATCCACTGCTATTATTTTACACAAAGAATAGTTTATCATCATTTTAAATATTAGTCAACTATTTTGATAGTATATTATTGTTTTTTGTTTATTTTATTTTTATTACCTATTTATTCACATAGATCAAGAAATTTTTGAATGTATCTACTTTCATAATCAACTTCAGTGGTGCCATTGTAGACCGATAAGATTTCCCTTTCTCTATTGCTTCAATAGTTCCGTCATCCGCTACAGCAGTGACCTTGAACCTTCTGCAACATCTTTTATTGCTTGATGATGAATTGAGTTCACTTTCAGTTTTATCTCCATATAGGCTATGAACAAATGAATTGTCTTCTATATCAATTGTATGACGAATTAATTGTTCCTTGCTTGAATGTTCATCTCATATGTTGTTTTAAAGCACCACCATGATAGATATTTAAACTTTTGTAATCCACTGCAAACCCTCTAAGATAGGCTTATTCTTCTCAAAAAGCTCAATAAGCTTTAAAGTCTAACTCATCTCATAAGGATCATCAGGATACTCTAGCCCTCTAGCTGGTTTTTCTCCATAATATTTAGGATTTATATCTCTATCTCGTCCAGCAATTATAAGGCCACTACACATGGCTGCAATTTCCTAGTCCATTTTTAGAACAAACTGAAATAAAAGTAAAGCCAGCTTTTTCTGCTATTTCGAAAAATAACCATTAATGTATAAACGTCTTTAGCTATACCAGCATCTGATTTGTAATCGACACTTCTTGTTGAAATCGCAATTTGTTATCGCAATGACCTCCTAAATTCATGTTACTTATTATATAAAGTTTGTATAAAAATGCTCAAGATTAGCTTTCACTATTTTCAGATGTTTCTGAAAATTCAAAAATATTTAGTACATAATTTATACTATTAATAACTAATTTATCAAATGTTAGTATATGCTATTGTAAATGTAATGAAAGATATGTATAATAATAATGTGCAAAATTTAAGGAGGAAGAATTGAATGAGACCATATATTGACAGTTAAATATCCTAAGCAAGAAGTAATAGAAGATGGAAAAGAATCAGTTACAAATGTAAAAAGAAAAAATATTGAAGACGCAACTGTGGAACAACTTCTAGAAAATACCAAGAATTTCAACGAGTAGGATATGATGTAAAAGTCAATTTTCTAACTGCAGATGTCTACGATGAATTTGATGTTTTTAAAATGGCTGGGATTTTTGATCTTAATGCTATTGATTACGAGTGCGAAACTTAGGTTTATAAATCGTTCTAACTAAAGGTTCACACGACTACATCAGCAGTCTTGCTAAACTTTTCGATAGATATACTTTTGACTATGATATTTCTATCAAATTAAAAAGTTAACGAAAAATCAGAAATTGATTTCAAAATGAAGATACTTGGTTTGGTGAAACGCCAATATACCAAATTAATCCAAAGATCAAAAGTAAAGATGCCAAACTGTTTAAAAACTTATATGATGAGCTAAATGAAATAGCTCAAGTTAGTGCAGAAATTAAGCCAAAGAAAATTGAAGAAAAATACATTATTATCTTTAGATAATCATCCAGCTGGAACTGAAGTAGTATTTACTCTGAAAGATCTAGAAATTTCGAATAACATATATTTAGAATACTTGAAAAATTATTATAAATATAATGATTTTTCAAGTATATCTTAAATGAAGTATTTTTATTTCCTCCAACTAGCTTTCACACCAAATATTGAATTTCAAACCAACTATTTATATATAGACACCAGAGAAAGTTCTCTGATGTCTTGACGTAATTTGGTATAAGACCATATTAACGTTTTTGAGAATTGAGGAGCACGTCTCTCGCACCACGAAGACCGTATTTTTACGTTCTTTCTCATACGAGGGTCACGAGTTAGTAATCCTGCTGGTTTTAAGTCTTTTACGGTATTCTGGTTTACTTCTAGTAAAGCACGTGCACCTGTGACGGATTGCTGAGCTTGTCCTGTGTATCCTCCACCGTTAACGTTAACTAAAACGTCATAGTTACCTGTAGTAGATGTAACTTCTAAAGGTTGCATTAAGTCTAATACTAGTGATTCTGATGGTAAGTATTCACGCATTTCTCTGTTGTTGATAACAACTTTCCTGTTCCAGGTACTAATCTTACACGTGCTACTGAGCTTTACGGCGTCCTGTACCGCGACATTCTACTTCTGCCATTTAATTATTTCCTCCTATTATCCACGTAATTCGTATTTTTCTGGTTTTTGTGCTGCGTGTGAGTGTTCAGCTCCACGGTAAACGTGAAGTTTCATTCCTTGAGCCTCTACCTAAAGTATTTTTGGTAACATACCTTTGATAGATAGTTCTAAAAAGTTCTTCTGGATATTTTTCTACCATTAATCCAGCAGTTCTTTCTTTTAACCCCACCTGGGTGCATCTGTGTGACGACGGTAAATTTTATCAGTTAATTTTTACCAGTTACACAATTTTCTCAGCGTTGATAATGATAACATTATCCCCAGTATCGATGTGGTGTATAAGTAGGTTTTGTGTTTCCTCTTAAAATTGAGCTACCTCTGATGATAAGCGACCTAAAAGTTTGTCCTCTCAGCATCGATTACATACCATCTACAGTTGATGGCTATGCCATATGTTTGACGCATGTCTTTTTCCTCCTAGATGTTGTTTTTAATCTGTCATAGCGACTAAGTTTTCCGGGACTTACTCGGAAGATATATAAACAATATCATAAGTACATACCTTATTTAAAGATAAATGTCAAGATATTTTCTTTACTTTTATATATTTCTCTATCTTTTTCAGCTCGAAAAATTAAAATTAAGGGTTATTTAAAAATTTAGTAGTTCTAACTTATTTCACCCTTAATCTTTCGTTATTTTCTCTTAATTTATACTATTTAATTGTTTCTAATGCGTGCTTTACCTCTAGCATGCTACACGTTCCTTTGACCAAGCAATTCTAAACTTGTATTTAATTCTGGACCAAAAGTATTGACCCTGTTGATGCGATACGGATTGGCATAAATAAGTTTTACCTTTTTACTCCCTGTATCTTTTTGAATAGCTTTAATTAAAAGCTAATGTTGTCTGCTGTAAATTCTTCTACTTCAGTAACTTTTTGTTAAGAAATCTTCGAATACTGTTGCTGTAGTTTCTTGTTTTAAGATTTCTAATTCTTTCATCGAATTTAACATCTTCTACAAAGAATTGTTTTGTTAACTCAACGATTCTAGCCCATAACTCATTTGTGGTTGGTATAATGAAAATTAATTTTTCAAACCATGCTTTATTAGCTTCTACTTTCAGCTGTTGCTACACCTCTTTTCACATCAGCAATGCAATGATAAATCTACGATTCTTTCTAAAGGTTGTGCTTGATGTATTGGTTGTTAATCCAAGTGAGTTTATTGTTATCGAAGAACGCTGGTGATTTACTTAGACGTTTTTCATCGAAGATTTTAACAAATTCTTCTTTAGAGAAGATTTCTTTGTTCACCTTCTGAGACCATCCTAATAAAGCGATGAAGTTGAATAATGCTCGAAGGTACCCTAATTCATCATATTGTTCGATGAATTGGATGATACTTTCATCACGTTTAGATAGTTTTTCTTGCTTTCATTTACGATTAGAGCCATGTGACCAAATCTTGGTGGTTCGAATCCTACTGTTTCATATACAACAAGTTGTTTTGGTGTATTAGAAACGTGGTCGTCTCCACGTAATACGTGAGAAATTTTCATTAAGTAGTCATCGATAACAACAGCAAATTGTATGTTGCTACTCCATCATTTTTAATGATTACGAAATCTCCGAAAATCTTTCCTTCGAATGATAATTCACCTTTAACCATATCATCAAATTTATATGTTCTGTCTTGAGGAACACGGATACGGATGTGGGTTTTCTACCTCTTTTCAAAAGCTTCTTGCTCTTCTTTTGTTAGGTTAGCGTGTTTTCCACTGTAACGCGGTGGTAATCCGTTAGCACGTTTGCTCTTCTCTTCAGCTTCTAATTCTTCCAGCTGTCATGCTAGCATTTATCAGCTTTTCATCTTCTGCGATAAGTTTAGATCAGCATATTTTGATAAATATCGACTTCTCAGATTGACTGTATGGACCGAATTTTTCTTTCCATACCCTTCATGCATAATCTAAACCTAACCAGTTCATGCTATTTCAGTTGGCTACGTTCACCTTCTTCTTTGTTACGTCTGAAGTCCGTATCTTCAGTTCTCATACTGAAATTCCACCATTGTGTTTAGCAAAAGGTAATTAAATAATGCAGTTCTTTGCATTACTGATATGTAACTCCTGTTGGAGATGGTATATTCCTCTTTACTTTTACGTCATAGTTATCTCCTTTTATTATTCTATAAATTATAATACTAAGATATTATATCACAAACTATATTGATATTTCAACGAAAAGTTACATTTCAAACAGAATTGATACTTTTAATTTTTATTATCTCTAAGACAAACCTATCTATTAACACTATATTTTAGAAAAATAGGAATATAATAAATGCGAGAATGAAAATTTTTCACATTACCCACTTGTATTTGACAGAGAACAGAACTAAATAGTATTTTCTTACTACTTAGCTCTCTAAATTATTTCTAATTTGTCTTAATTTCCACTGGGCGTTTTAAGTTTTTCTCTATTAATGTTACCTATTTTCAGCTATACCAGTTTGATTTAAGTGAACTCTATCTGGCTCAAATAAATCTTTACTACTATTTGCACTGAATACCACCAGTCAATAATTTTTACATTTGAATGTTTTTCTTGAGTTTCTTTTAGAGCCGCATTTACTGTTTTTCCCATGCTCTGGGACTCGATACTTACGAAGTAGATATCAGCTTTATCAAACTCTTTTACTAATTCTTCAATTTGACTTTTCTAAATGGACCATTAGTTCCTAATTGGAGAGATTATCGCTGAATTTTCCATTATGTATTTAGAATAGCTCTTCGCCTCTTCTACTGCTACATATAATTGACGACCAATTTTTCCATCGATAACAGCTCCTGGATATAGTTCTGGAATTTTTCTCCAATATCTACTGTTAATGAATCTCCCATAACTACTACTGAACTATATTTCTTATCAGAATTATTTTTATCTTCTTTTATTATCTTTTTATCTTTGTTAGAATCACCAGATTTTTCTTGGTTATTCTCTTTATTGTTGTTTGTATTTACAAACTGAGTTTCTTTATTTGCTTCCATTTCTTTTACAAAAGCTGTAGAGATAAATGAACACTTTTTCCCCAAAAATCCCATTGAAGAATAATACTGAAACTAATCCAATAATGCCGTATGCTTTTCAGATTTTCTAGACGCTTTTTCAGTGAAAATAACATTTTAGTGTAGTTTTTAAACCCTAATTTTCTAATTGGGTTTCTACAAATACATAACTAGTTGTAGCTACGTACAAAGAGTATTACTCGTAATATTACAAAAATAATATTAGGATTTCCTATTTCTGATACCTAGTGTGTTAATACTTAATACTGGGAAATGCTATAACATAAACTGTATGATATCTTACCAATAAACACTACTGGTTTAGAAATGATAAAATCTTGACATAGTGTATGTTGTTTCCACTACTAATTATAACTATCAACCCTCATATAGCTACTAGTAGGAAGCCACCTCTATATAGCTATGCATTATACTCTAGATGTATAACCATTACTGTTATTAGAGAAGCGATGATACTAGTGAAACCACGCTGTACATAATATTTTGTTGTGGTGTTACCTTAGCATGTAATTTCTCCAGGATATAGTATTGCCCCACTACTCCTACAAGTAGAGAAAATGCTCGAGTATCAGTACCGAAATATATTTCACTGATATTATTTATATCAAATAAAAGAATATGCGCTCATTAATGATACTAATATTAATCCCAGAACAACATATAAGAAGTTCTTATTTAATTTATATGCGTTCCATCTTTTGATTTTTCTTTCTCTATTAATTAATAAGAATAACAATGGAAAGATCATGTAAAATTGCTCTTCATTGCTGAAGACCAAAGATGTTTGAACGGGCTCGGCACCGAAACTATCAAAATAATCAAGTTTATGGAAGATATACCACCAGTTACTTGAATATATGTAACCAAATATAGCATCAAGATGACTCGAAGTAGAACTTCATTAAAAAGCACCATTACTACTAATCCAACCGTTATCATAAAGTAAACGGCTGGTAACAGACGTCTCAGCTCCTTCTATATAGAAATTATATAAATTTAAGCTACCAGTCTTTCTCATATTCTTTAATAATTAATGAACTAATTAAAATATCCTGATAAAACAAAATAGATCTACTCCTGTAGCCACCCGGTAGGTAATTTACGTCAACGTGGTAAATAATAAATCAGCACACAGCCAATGCCCTCAAGCTATCTGTACTGAAGGTATTTTGATTTGTTATTACTCATTTTTACCTCCTTTTAATCTTTAAACATTGCTAGTGCAACACGGCCTCTTTTGTTTTGTCTACATCTATAACATAAACATCTACAATTTGCCCTACACTAAGAACATCAAGTGGGTTTTTATATAATTTCTTTTACTAATTTTTGAAATATGAACCATCGCATCTTGTTTTTAAAACCGATGTCGATAAATGCTCCAAACTGATGTAATATTTCTAACAGTACCTGCAATTTAACACCAATTTGAAGATCATCGATAGTAAGAATATCAGATTTTAACAATGGTTTTAGTGAATGATTCACGTTCATCACGTGGAGGTTGTTTTTAAGTCTTGAATTATATCTTCTAACGTTTCAAGACCGACTCCAATCTGCTAGAGCTATCTACTCCGTCTATTGTGGTAGCAAACCTTCTGTTCCTACTTCTTTTAGTTGATAGTTTTAGCTCTTTTAGTAAATTCTCCGCTGCTTTATAACTTTCTGGGTGGATACCCGTAGCATCGAAAATATTTTTACTATCTGGAATTCTAAAGAACTTACTACATTGTTCGAATGTTTTTACCAAGTCTGGTACTTTGGCTATTTCTTTAATAGTTTCTATTTTTCCATTTTTCTTGACGATACGCTACTATATTTTTAGCGATTTGTTTATTCAACACCTGAAACATAGCGATAATAGCGAAACAGATGCAGTATTAACATTTACCCCTACTTTGTTAACCGCAGTTTTACTACGAAAGTAAGCTCTTTTTCTAAAAACTTAGGAGTAATATCGTGTTGGTATTGTCCTACACCGATTGATTTAGGATCAATTTTACAAGTTCACTTAATGGATCTTTGAATACGTCGCGCTATAGATACAGCACTTTTCTTCTACATTGCAAATCTGGGAATTCTTCACGTGCTACTTCACTAGCTGGAGTACACACTGCTCCCGCTTCATTTTACGATAACATAGTCAATTTTCAATCCCGCTTCTTTAAGTTATCTACAACAAATTTCTCAGTTTCACGAGATGCGAGTACCATTACCAATTACTATTAAATTAATATTATGTTTATTAATAAATTTAATTAAATCTTTTAGATTTTTCTTGCTTATCTGCTGAAGCTGGTTTATGTGGATAGATTACCATTTTCATCTATAAAATTACCATATTCATCAACAATCGCCATCTTACAACCTGTCTCTAAATGCAGGGTCAATTCCTAAAACTTTTTGTTTTTAAGAGGACTTTGCATCAATAGTTGTTTTTAAATTTTCTGAGAAGATAACAACAGAATCTTCCTCAGCTTTTTCGTTAAATCACTACGAATTTCTCTTTCAATTGATGGATAGATTAACCCTTCATACTGTCAGCTATACATTCTAGTAGCAAATTGCTAATAGTCAGTCTGACGATCTTTGTTAAACCACGTAGTATATAATTGTGTAATCTATCTTTATCATTTTCTATACTTACACGGATTATCTTTCTTTTTCCGCTCTGTTTAATGCAAAGAATTCTAAGGAGAAGCAATTTTCGAAATTCTGTTCTCCAAACTCATAGTAATTTTTATAAGTAGCATTCTCATCTTTTCTTCTCCACCTTTTAGTACTGAAGTAATTTGACCGAATTTTCTAGTGTTTTCTAGAACATATTCACGATATTTCGCATCTATCGAAACTATTTCAGCGATAATATCTAATGCATAGCTAATTGCTTCTTCTACTGTATTAACCTCTTTTTCTAGCATTTATATACTTAGCAGCTTCTTTTATTCAAATCTTCTAATGATTTTGGAAGTTTCAGAATATAATTAGCTAACTTTTTCTAATCCTTTTTCTTTAGCTATCGTAGCCTTAGTACGTCTCTTTAAAAGGACGACATAAATCTTCAACCCTTTTGTAATTTTTCTGAGCTAAAATATCTAGTTCATCAGTAAGTAGACCTTTTTCTGAAATTAATCTAATTATCTTCTTTTCTTTCTTCAAGCGATTTTAAATAATTAAATTCATCTTGAATTTGTTTAATAGCAACTTCATCCAGAGAATTTGTTAATTCTTTTCTATACCTTATCGATAAATGCAATTGTATTTCCTTCTTCTAGTAAGTTTAATACATTTACTATATACTTATCTTGTATTTTTAACTTAGTTAAGCTAAGTTTTTGTAATTTTTCTCGTACATACTATAACTCCATTTTATTTTTGTGATAACAAACTCTGGAACACGTTTATTTATACAACAGAATATTTACAACTTATTGTATCTTGAATGTAAAAATCATCGACCGATATGGCCATTATTCTTCCAAAAATAGAACGTCGTCTCCTACTTTTTATATTTTCACCATAACGCACCAGTAAGTTGATCCATACAAACACGTCCTACTATCTCACAGTCTTCTGACCCTACTTTAATCTTTTGAACCCTTGAGCACGCCTTTAGAATACCATCAGCATAGCCGATAGGAAACTGTTGCAATATATTCATCTTGTTTAGCTTCATAACTAACACCATACCCTAGTTTTTCACCTTTAAAATTTCTTAACATGCGTTATCTTACCACTAACGAAACTACTGGATCTAATTTAATTTTGTCTAATTTTTTCACGTTTTCACTAGGATAGCATCCATAAAGTGAAAATCCCTAATCTAGTCATGTATTATACTGATCTTTTCTATCACTATATTTTACTGTGCTAGCTGAATTTCCAATATGAATGTATTTTGGGTTTATGGTAACAGCTTTATTCTTTCATCGAAATTTTTAGTTTGATAATCATCATAATTATTATCACTACCATCAGCATTAGAATAATGTGAAAAATACCTTCGAAATCAATTTTCAGATGAAAGTAGCTTATCTATTTCAATTATTTCTTCTTTATCAGAAGTACCTATTCTTCCCATTCCGGTATCAATCTTAACATGGATTTTTAATTTACCTTCAATATTTTCCAACTCTTCTAGACATTCTTCTAACCATACTTTAGATGGACATGTTAATGATACATTGTTTTCTGCAGCGTATTTTTATATTTTGAGATTTGTTATCTCCTACATAAGAAACCATACTATCAAAAATTACATCTTTTAATTCTAATGCTTCTTCCTATCGTAGCTGTTGCAAAATGTCAACTACCATTTTTTGTATAGATGATTTGCTATTACTCTTTACGCCTAATCCGTAAGAATCAGCTTACTATTGCTACTTTCGGTTTTATTATTATGCAGTTAACGATGCTTACTATTAAGCATCGCATTTGTAAGTCGCTTTAATTCTGTTGGCCTATCATTAATCATTATTCATATCCCTCTCTCTAAAAATAACAAATGCCACAACCGTTGAATCAGTATGGCTCATCGTTAAATGTGTTATAAAGTCTTATATTCAATATAAGGTTTACCTCTATCATCTACTCTACATCATGAAAAGATCTTGATCCCAACCCTAAAGCTTTTGAAGTAGCTTTTTGACAGCGAAACGTCCAGCCAGAAACTCCATTTTTCTTCTATGATTAGTTATTTTATAATCATTCATTTACTCCTTTCTGTATAATTTTTCAAGTCGTTTTTATCATCAACATATTTTTCAAAAGCGATGAATATCGACGATATCACAACCGATTCCGTAAAATCATTTTTACCTCTTCATTATATAGTCTTACAATATTATATCACTAATATAGACATTATGAAAGAAATATTAGCTTGTTATTCAGCTTTTATTATTTTACACTAAGTTTGGTACTCTGTTAAATTACTCTTCACTATAATTAAATTGATAGTTTAGTGCATATTTTGTCAAAATATTACAATCAATCTAATAAAAGATTGCCAATTTTCAGTGACAATCTATGTTTATTAATCTCTATTATTACTGTTTAGTAATATGAAGACGGAATCTTAACATTCCATTAAAGCTACAACTGCTGCTGCAACATAAAGTCAGCTGCTGCTGTTAAACTTTACGGGTAATGTCTGTGTTCTTGATCGTCTATAATGTTTAAGTCAACCACTTTGTTCAATGCTCGTTTTGAAGCATCAAACTCAATCCGGTAATGCTACTACTTGGAATAGTACTGCAAATAGCATGAACTTACTCCAACCCAGCAATCTGTATAACCGAATTGACCCAATTAATCCTGTTAATAAGAATCCTACCATAATAAGAATTGTTGATAAGTTTCTCCAAGATTAGCTAATGGTACTAATGAGTGTCTCCATCTCATCGGTTTATAGTCTGCTACTTTATCTTGAATAACGCGACCAATTTCGTGGGTGCAATCGCAACTGATGCAACTGTGGCTGATCATGAACTATGGCGTGATACTACAATATTATTAGTTGGATCGTGGTGGTCTGATAACTCAACCCACCTTCTTACTACTTTAACACCTGTTATTCCATTTGCTTGGCTTTCAATTTCTGCAACTTCTCTCTCCAGTTAATCCTGATTTTTGTTCTTACTTTTATCTCTTTTCGTATGTTCTTTTTACTTTTAAATTGAGCCCATAAAGAATCAGCATACCTAGTAAAAAGTAAAGTATATAACTTCCTGACATTCCATAATATCCTAATGGCATATAGATTTACCTCTAATTAGTAAAAGTTATATAAGAAGAATTATACCACGTTCTAAATTATTTGCTAGTATTTCGACTTAAATTTTACCATTGATAATTCATTTTAGTAGTTATTTATTATTTTCTTTATTATATTTTCAATATTTTTCATAAGATTACCTAATTTATACTTTTAATTTTCAATATACGATCCAGTTAACTTACTTCCTAGATCATTACTATAAAATTTATATTCTAAAACTATTAGTTTCCTTTTGTCTCGCTATTAGTTTAATCGGTGTCTCTTCAAAATTGAAAAGAATCACGGATTCTATTTTTCCAAAAATCTCTCATAAGAGCATAAGTTCTGGATAATTCACGAAGAACACAAATGTCGGTGGATTAATAGCAACTTTCATGATGCATAGAAAAATATTAAGTCCTCTTACCTTTTATCTTGTGGTGAGTGTCCATAGAAACAGCATCCACAACGATTTCATTAAGTGTTGAACTTGAATACGACGTTGTCTATTTTCATATGATTCTTTAATTAATGGGAAGATGTTAAATACACGTTGTTTCGTCTTTCGCTGAAACATAGATAATTTTAGCATAATCTAGTAAGCAAAACTATCACGAATTTTTCGTCGAATTCTTTCATTGTCTTATCATCTTTAGCAATTGCATCCTACTTGTTAACAACTATGATTACACTCTTTCCAGATTCGTGTGCATATCCTGCAACTTTCTTGTCTTGTTCAATAGCCTTCCTCAGCATTAAGAACAACTAAGACGACATCTGAACGTTCAATAGCTTTAAGAGAACGAAGTACAGAATACTTCTCCAGCTTTCATATACTACCACGTTTTCTAATACCAGCTGTATCGATTACTACATATTCATCTCCATTGTGCTTGAAATCAGTATCGATTGCATCACGTAGTACCAGCGATATCAGATGCACAACACGTTCTTCACCTAAAATCGTATTAATTAAACTAGATTTTACCTACATTAGACGACCGATAAGAGAGAATCTAATTTTGTCATCTTCTTCCTCTTCTTCTAGTACTTTTAAAGTTTTTACAAACTTCATCAGAGTAATCACCGATACCTAGTCCGTGAGATCTAGAAATTGGGGAATGGATCTCCAACCTAATGAATAGAAATCATAAATCATATGATTCATATCAAAGTTATCAATTTTTTACTGCTAGTACAACTGCTTATCTGTTTTATAAAAGCACTCAGCAACTTCTTCATCATCACTAGTTACTCCATCACGACCATCTTTGTTAAGAAAATAATAACATCTGCTTCGTCGATCACAGCTCAGCTTGTGCTCTTATTTGTTTTTGGAAAGAGCATCTTTCTAATCAATTCCTCCAGTATCTATCATAAAAGAATGAGTAATTTCAACCATTCTGTTGAGTAGTATTCTATCACGAGTAACACCTGCTACGTCTTCTACAATAGATAGTCTATCACCAATAATTTTATTGAAAATTGTAGATTTACCGACGTTTGGTCTACCTAGTATCGCAACTGTTGGTTTCCATGTTTTTACCTCATATCTTTAAATATTTTTAGTTAAAAATAGCAAAGTTTGATAGTTAAAAACTATATTTTAATCTAAACTCCACTATCTATTTCTACCTTAAAAATAAAAGCAATAGACAAGCTTATCTACTGCCTTTATTTCTTTTTATCAAATTAAAGTTCGATATCTTTAAATTTGTCCCTAGGTTGAATGAAGTATCTTCATCTTTTAAGCGAAGTATCGTATTCAGCTTCTTCCTTAACTTCTTCTAACTGGTTTTTGCTAAAGTTCTTTTGATTGATAAAAGATAATCTTTTCGTTTTCGAAATCACCAAACTTTTACTTTTACTTTCTATCACCTTTTAAGAACGTCTTCTACGTTTGTAACTCTTTCTGCGGGAGGAAATTTGAGAAATGTGAACTAATCCTTCAACATCTGGTAATACTTCAACAATGCTCCAAATGCAGTTGTGTTACGAACAACACCTTCTAATACATCTCTCAGCTTTTAATTGTAGCACGAGCTACTTCCCATTGTGTTGGTAATAAAGTTTTAGCTGAAAGTGAAACTTTATTTTCTATCTACAGCGATAACTGCAACTTTAGTAGGGTCTCCAACTGATAATACATCAGCAACTTTTCTCTACGAGCATGAGAGATTTCTGAGATGTGTATTAATCCATCAACTTCACTGATGTTAACGAATGCACCAAAGTCAGTAATACGACTAACTTTACCTTCACCACATCACCTTCATTAATGTTTCCGTATACTAGCTAATTTTTAGCTTTTTCTTCTTCTAAAATTACACGTCTGTTTAAGATAATTTTGTTTTTAGATTTATCTACTTCTTCGATTTTTGGAATGTGTATTCATTTCCCACAAATTTAGATAAGTCTTTTCTGAATTTAGTGTCAATTAGGTGAACCTGGGGATAAAATGCACGTAAATCCTTCTACGTCGCTAATAATCCACCTTTTGTTTGTCCAGAAACTGTTGCTTGAATTAATTCTCCGTTTTCGAATTTTCAATAATTCCAGTCCATGATAATTCCATTAATTTTTATATCTCAGCATTTTCTAAAAATTTTGTGTGATAAGTAGATTACACCTGCGTACATCTTCTGATCTTTTTCATCGGTCTGTCTCTAATTCCAGTTTCACTTGAGCTTCTACTTCATCACCAACTGATAATACATCTTCAATGTTTTCAAATGGTTTTCTAGTAATTTGGTTACGTAAAATTACGCAATCATACTGAGCTCCTGCTACATCCATGCATACTTTATCGTTATCGATTTTTAGATACTGTACCAGTTACTTTGTCTCCTCAGCATTTCTGAGCTATTTAATAATTCCTCAAATGAAGTTGTCATTACTTCTAATCCTCCTGTGCCTAATACATACTATATTAATATTATACATCAAAAATACAGTTATGTCATTTATTTTATGTTAATGTAATTCTTTTATTTCATCAAGTAATTTGGTCTTCTTTACTTAATTCATAGTTTTTCCAGTAGATCTGGTCGTCTAGTTAGCGTTCTTCGTAAACTTTCTTTTTCTGTAAGTTTCTATATTTTTATGGTGACCACTTGTCAATACATCAGGTACTATCATTCCCTTTATAGTCCTTGGTCGCGTATATTGGAGGATATTCTATCAATCCAGTAGAGAATGAATCATCTTTGTGAGATTCTTCTTTACCTAGTACATCAGGAACAAGACGCGCTATACTATCAACCATCGTCATCGCTGCAAATTCTCCACTCTGTTAAGATGAAATCACCAATCGATAGTTCATCGGTTACTAAGAACTCTCTAATTCTTTCCATCATAACCTTCATAGTGACCACAGATAAAAATCATGCTCTTTTCTTCAGAAAGTTCCTCTGCTTTTTCTGACTACCAATCTCTCCCTTTGTGGACAAAGTAAAATTATTCGTGTTTTTTATCTGTTTTTATCTAAACTCTCAACAGCATTAAATATCGGTTCTGGTTTTAATACCATCCCTGACTCTCCACCGAATGGGTAATCGTCTACTTGGTTATGTTTATTACCAGAAAATTTACGGTAATCGACTATATTTACATCTAATAACTTATTATCTTTTGCTTTTCCTAAGATTGAATGATTTAATGAATCAAACATATTTGGGAAGAGCGTTAAAAATATCAATCTTCATTAGTCAATTAATCCTTTCCATAACTTCGATATCAATTCTTTTATTAGTAACATCTATAACCACATCTTCAATGTGGGCAGGTATTAAAATTTCTTTACCATTTTCAGCTTTTTATTACCCATACATCGTCTCGCACCAGGAGTAAGGATCTCAACTCATCTCACCTAGTGTTTTTGTTATTTTTCATCAAATACCTCACAACCGATAATCTCATGGAAATAAAACTCATTTTCCTCAAGTTCTCCTATATTATCAGAATCAATTTGATTTGTAGATTTTTAAATTTTTCTGTTTCTTCTATTGTACATCAACTCCCTACAAATTTTACTAGAAGATTATTTTTATGTGTTCTGTAGCTTATCAACTCACTTCTTTAACAACTTGATTTCTCTTGTTATGTAATTCTACTACCTTTTTAAAACGTTGTTCTTCAAAGTCAGTTGATGAAATTACTTTCACCTCTCCTTTTTAAAGAATGAGTATTAACAATTTTTCCTACTTTTAGACGCATCTATTTCTCCCTTGTTTCTAATATTTTCTTTAATTATTTTTTTACTCTCATTCTAATAAAGTATGAGATATTTTCATAATAATTATCGATAACGATAAACCAATTAATAATGTTGAAATTCTATTCCAATTTCTATATTCTATATTATTTACAAGCAAATGTCCAATACCACCTGCACCAACCATACCCAAAAATAGTTGAATTTTTGATATTTGATTCAAATCTCATATAAAACTATAGTAACGAATTCAGGAAGTATCCATTAAATATACTTTTAACATAACTAATAAAAACTTCCAAGTCCTAGACTTTTTGTCATTAGTAATACATTGTTATTTATTCTTCTAAAACCTCATTATACATTTTTGTCATAACACCAACTGTATAAATATATAATGCAAAGAAACTACTAATTGCACCAGGACCAAATCCTCTAAAAGAATATTAATGCTACAATTATTGGTGGAAATGTTCTTAAGATATTGATAAAGACTCTTTACACCTAATGCTTTATACTTACCAAATAGATTCACCGATGATAAACATGATGTAAACTAGCTGTCACTGCAGCAAAAATCGTTGCACTTAGTGCAATTTCTATACTTACAAAAGCTCACTAGCATTTTTGGAACATACTCTAAATCAGATTTATAATTCCTAGCTAGTACATTTAACTGTTTTAATCCTATGATAAATCTCTCATGTGAAATATTAATAAACCTAGTAACGTATAAAATACTCCCTACAATAATAAGAGGAATACCAAATTTTACTACATTTCTTCTAGTAAAAACTTTTCGAAAAATTTAACTGAGAGGTATTCTGTAAATTTCTAAAATAATAACTGACTAGATCAATTACGAAGATTAAAATAACAAGAGTAATAATTATTATAGAAACTCTATCATATCTTAAGTGATTTAGCTCCTGCCAAAGTCTTTTGCCCTATTCCTCCTGCTCCAACTAATCCTAAGACACTTGCTCCACGGATACTTGATTCTAAAGTTAAAAATATACCGAGATAACTTGGGGCTTAAGATTAGATAAAATAGCATTCTTATAAATAATAAATTTTGAAGCTCCTAATGATTCCATAGCTTCTAACTGTTTAATCTCGACTCAGCATATTCTTCAATAACTTAGTGAATAGTTAGAATATAAATAAATACCACAAAACCACTAAATACTCAGTACTGAATAAACTTACTAAGATAGCAGCAATTATTAGAAATGGCATTGTTCTACAGAGAATACTGCACTAAATATTTTGGAATTATCTCAAGTTTAAATAGTACATTAGTCAGTAGTGGTAATAATATTAACGTTGTGCATAAAGCTAATATAGATGAAAAATAGAGCAATGTTAATTGTTTTCTATAATCGGTTGCTTCAATTCAGGTAAAATAGAAAAATCTACAGGATACATACGTCCAAGAAGATTCTGTATCCTTTTAAATCCTAATGAAAAGTCTTTGTATCATATTACTATATGCAATAAAAATAATCAAAAAATAAAAAGATAACGAAGCTAACTTGTTATAGATTTTTAATTATAAAGTTCTTCAAATCTCATCTTTAGTCACCTTCCAGAATCTTTATAAAATAAAACTTTTCCGTTCTTTAATCCTAAAATCTTTGTACTATATTTTTCGCTAGATTAACATCGTGAAGATTTATAAGTACTGTTATTCCGTTTTCTTCATTTAATTTTTTAAATGTATCCATTATGAGTGTCGTATCATCCAAGCTACTAACAGGTTCATCAGCTAGTAAAATTTTGCTTTTGGGGCTACGCTTTTAGCTATAGCGACCCTTTGCTTTTTGCCCTGATAAAATACTTAGACTTTTTAAAAGCCTCATCTTCTAATCCAACTTGCTTTTTAAGAATTCAACACCTTCATTATATTCTGCATATCCTAATAAAAGACCCAAAGCAGATTTTTACTAAATAAGGTGTCAAAACATTTTCTACAGTATATATTATCTAGTACATTATAATCTTGAAATATAAATGCAACATCTCTTCTGATGCGTTTTAACCTTTGATCTATTAAACTGTACTATATTTTCACCTGCCATATTTATCTCTCCTGATTGAGGTTTTGTTTAACAAGTTCAAACAACGTGTAAAGGTCGATTTTCCCGCTCCACTTTTTCCTACAATCGCAAATAAAATCCCTATTAGGTACTTCAAATGATATATCATTTAATATGTTTTTACACCATAATTAAAAATTAGATTCTTTACTTCTAACTTTTCACTATTCACTAATTATCACCATTATTTTACAATGAACTATAAAATAAACTAATCTATAGGTTAGTAAAAATTTTTATAACTACTATTATATCATTTAAAATAGTTTTTCAGTATTTTTGATTTTAAAATTTTCTTTTTACTTAAGTAATTAACTTATAGTATTCAAATATAAACTGAAATAATAAACTCGCTACACAAAATAGACGAGTTTAATTATTATTTAATAAAAGTAGTACTCTTTCTTCACAGATAAACTAGAATCACATACAACTTTAACTTCCCAGCTCAGCTCACTAATAAACCTGGTACAGTTCTTACAGAGTATTTTGCACGTAATGATTCAATACCTGATGCATCTGAGAAGTCTTCAGAGTTAGCGAAGAATGCTTCTATTTTATTAGAAACAACTACTTCACTTAATTTTGGCATAAATTTTTCTACAAAATGGGCACGAAGATCTCCCAATAAATAATACAAATTTTTCTTTTGATTCAATTTTTCTAATGCAGTTTTGAATCAATAACTTTAAAGTTTTCTAAGTGTTGTTCGAATGATTTTTCATTTTTAATCTTCCTAATATTTTATAAATACTATTTTACTCCTTCTTTATAAATATGCTAATATTTTGCTTACAAAAAGTAAAATATGTACAAATTATAGTTTTAAAACAAAAAGAAGCAATGTAAAACTCATTACACTACTTCTACATTAATTAAAAATGGGGCGGCTGAGGGGAATCGAACCCCGAATGTCGGAACCACAATCCGATGCGTTAACCACTTGCCACAACCGCCAAAAATATTAAGTTTAAATAAAAATGCCTTGAGACAGAGTCGAACTGCCGACACATGGAGCTTCAATCCATTGCTCTACCAACTGAGCTATCAAGGTAAAAATGGCGGTCCCGACGGGAATCGAACCCGCGATCTCCTGCGTGACAGGCAGGCGTGATAACCGCCACACCACGGGACCTAACTCTTATTCTCAATGTATTATTTCAAATGGTGACCCGTACGGATTCGAACCTCGTGTTACCGCCGTGAAAGGGCGGTGTCTCTAACCACTTGACCAACGGGCCAATAAAACGGAGCAGGAGGGATTTGAACCTCGCGCCGGTTTCCCGACCTACACCCTTAGCAGGGCGCTCTTCTCAGCCTCTTGAGTACTACTCCAACTCCACAGGCAGGACTCTGAACCACGACCCTCTGATTAACAGTCAGATGCTGCTACCAACTGAGCTACTGTGGATAAATATTTGTGTTCCTAACGAACAATATTTATTATACAAAAGTATTAACATAATGTCAATATTTTTGTATAACTTTATTATTTTCAATTTTATAATATTATTTACCTAACAAACGTTGATTTTTCACATTTTATAGCACTATATCTAATCTCTATATGAAATATCCCTTTTATTTAACTTTCTATTTAAGTCAATGTTCATCAGAGATTTTTTCAATAGCTTTATATGCATCATTATTTGGTTCTTCAAATCCTGTAATGCTAAATAAATTTGTTAAAATTTGAATTGTTTCTTTTATCATTTTGAATCTCTAGTAAAGCTTTGTTTTACTTTTTCTGAGTTTCTTCATCAAGATTATTAGATGCTACTACTGTTACACCTGGAATCAATTCACTCTTAGCTATAACTTTAACATCTTCTTTTAATGTAGGAAATTCTTTAGTATATTTTCTTATTACATTTTCATAGCTTGCTACCGCATCTACATCTTTATTTAGTAATAATTGTAAACTTTTATCATGTCCACCACTAAATTGGTATTTAATATCTTTTCTAAATCAATACCAGCATCTTTAGCATGCCCCTGCGTAAATATAACCTGAAGCTGAAGATGGATCAACAAAAAGCAATTTTCTTACTCTTTAGATCAGCAATACTTTGTATATCATGAATCTTTTTCTACAAAGACTTCTGCAAAGCATCCCTGGTTTACCACTTGTACTTCTACCCACAAGGAGATTTTTGTGTACATTTTGTTTATTAGAAAGGACAGCTGAAAATAATGGTGGAACCAATCCGAAGTCTACGCTTCCACTACCTATTCCTTCTATAACCCCTATAGCTACTTGCAGTAAATACTTCTACCTTCATGCCTCAATTTATCACCCAGTGCTTTCAGCAAACGGCGTGCAGGTCATCTACTAGCTTTTCGCTACTACTATAGGGCACCACACCTAATTTCAACACTTTTCTTTCTCTTTTTGTTGTACTTTTTGAGAACAACCAATTAAAGAAAAATACCAATAGAAAAGAAAAATAGTTAATAATATCATTTTACCTACTCTCATATTTGTATATATTTTGTTTTATACCATAGAGTATAACACCAAAAAGCATATAATAAAAATGAAAACGCTCATAAATTAGAAATAAAAATAGTTATTAATACCAATAGTAAATTTCTGTTCAAATATAGAATTTAGTCCGGGAACAGTGATTCTCAGATTTATTTGTCATTACTCATTCCTTTTCAAAAATCCCCAAAGTATAGCTTCCAATTTTTGAGTGGAAGTTACTGGAATTTATCTTGTAAATTTATTTTTATATAAAATTAAATAATTTTTGAAATATCAAACTCATTATGATTTCATTAATTAATTCCTACTAGAATTAATTAAACTCTTTTCAATTTAGTTTTCATTTAACTTTATTTAAATCTATATTCATCTTTTTCTGATATTTTTCAATTGCTTTTATATGAGTTTCTTTTCATCTGGTTCTCAAAACCAATTATATTATAAAGATCAGTTATTATTTTTAGTGCTTCTTTATCCTTTTTGAACTCTAATAAAAGCTTGTTTTATTTTATTTCTCATATCTTCATCTAGATTATTAGAAGTAACTACAGTTACACCTGGATTAACTCACTTTTGAAATAGGATGTATATCTTCATTTAACGTAGGAAATTCTTTTATATATTTTTATAAGATTTTCATAACTAGCAATAGCATCTACATCTTTATTTAATAATAATTGCATACTCTTGTCACTGGCCACCGCTAAATTGGTACTTAATATCTTTTTCTAAATCAATACCAGCATCTTTTAACATCGCTCCAGCATATATATAACCCGATGCTGAAGATGGATCAACAAAAGCTATTTTTACCTTTTAAATCAGCTAAACTTTTTATATTTGAATCTTTTCTCACAAAGATTTCAGCATAGTATCCAGGTTTACCAGTTCTACTCGTTCCTACTAGTATATTTTTAGTATTACTTTGTTTATTTGAAAGAACAGCAGAAAATGGGTGGAACTAAACCAAAATCAACACTACTGCTTCCTATTCCTTCTATAACATCCCAATATAACTACTTGCTGTAAAAACTTTACCTTCATTCCTAGTTTTTCTCCAAAGCTTTTTGCAAAATGGTTCTAAATCATCACAGCTTTTTCACTATTACTACTAGGTACTACTCCAAGTTTTAAAATCTTTTTTTCTTCTTTAGTTGAACTTTTTTTGTGAACAACCTATTAAAAGAAAATAATAAGACAACAGAAAAATAGCTAAAATATATTTTTCATTTTTACTCACCTCTTATTTTTATACTATGAGTATACATACATTTTTCATATATAAAATATAATATTCTGTATTTCAACATATAGAGACATATAATATCCTTTTTAAATCCTTTTTATCACTGAATTTCACACTTTTTCATGTTTTATTTCAAAAAGAGTATTTTAATATAAAAAGTCCACTATGAAAACAAATATAATTACCTGTTCCACAGTGGATATTATTTTAAAAATTTTTAATTAAACTAATTTTGAAATTGTTATTCTATATTTTAAACTTTTTATTTTTGCGTGTATCCTTTAACTACAAATCTTCCATACTTTCTTATAGATATTGTATCTTCTGACGTACAGGTCTTTCTCTCCATTTCTTAAAACTACATGATTTAGTTTAATAAAATCTTGTTCTAAAATCTTTTTACCTTTACTACGTGATTTATTTGTAATCTTAGCTACTATAGAATCTATTCGAAACGATGAACTACTATCTCAAAAGTCTTCATACTCAATTCCTACTTCTGCAGAGATCAACTCTTTGAAAATCAAGCTTTACTCTTCCTGCTTTTTGTGAATTCCATTGCGATGTAATCTGCAATTTCTTCATCAACAAAAATATAAAACCCTCATTTTCTAAAAACAATGATATCACCCAAATCTATTAAAATTAATTCCAAGATTATGAACTGCTCCTAGAAATATTTCTATGTTCTACTCTATTAAATTTGTTATTAAACTTTGCTTTTTAAACAAACAATATCATAAATCTACATCATAATATTCATTAGAAATAATCTTAGCTTTTTCTTTCCAGCATCATCAAAACCACCAAAAATTCAACTTTAAAAATCACTATAGTTATACGCAACTATTTGACTAAGAATAATTTGTTCAAAATTTGTTAGAATTTTGTAACGGTATACGATTTCTCCACAAAACTAATACTTTGTAGTAATTTTTCTCAGCTACTTCTCTATGCTCTAGAAGGCGCTTGTTGTAAAAATTTATGTTCTTCATGACACTAATTTGATAACTTTAAATAATAGTGCTATTATAGGTTTTCTATAATACTACACTACAAGAGCAGCTACTGGTGATATATCTAACATTCCAAATGGTGGAATAATCTTTTCTAAAAGATTTTTAATATGGTTCTAAATCGCCTCTAAAACTCTCTACAATAAAAATTATTTTTTAATTTGTGGTACCCATGAAGTTAAAATATAAGCTAACATACTGTATTCATAAAAAGTTAAATAAATATTTTACGAATTTATATACCCAAAAATATTCTGTAATATTTAGCAATATTAATACTCCTTCGTAAAAGTCTCCTGAAACTTTCAACACCATTAGGAACACATAAATAAATATCTTCACCAATAGTTTTTAGTCTAGCACCTAGTGCATAAATCCTCCAGAAATAAAATCTAAAAGTCTATCAGATGTCTCAACATCCAACTTTACTTGAAATTTGATAATTACTACTTTATTGCGTTTAATAGTCATCCACGATATCTTTGCTATCAGCAAATACTAATGGTTCAGTTAGTATAACATTACTAGTTCTTCCTGTGGGTTGACTTTTGTACGTTTTGTTTAGTTTACCACTGGATTCTCCTTTTCACCGGTCTTGGCTTAGGTTGTTCTTGCTCTCACTTTACTTTTCTTTTTCTACTTCTTCTTCAAAATCCTCTTCTCCAACAAAAAGATTATTGAATTTTTCATCATACTCATATTCTCAAACCTCAACTTACTTATATTTAACTATATCATTATAGCATGTACAGTGATGATTTATAAAGTAATATGACAAAAACACTTTACAAAACGTTTAAAGTAACGTTTAATTTTCAGTTTAGCTTAGTTTTGATTCTCTCGACAAACAACCTCAATAAATTTTCCACATGTAATACTCTACAAAAAGCTCTAGAGTTAAAATACTCTAAAGCTTCTTAATTTTATCCATAGAATTTATTATATCTATCTTTTATTGAAAGTAATAATTTTCCTACTAATACTTTTTCAAATAGAATAAACAGGTATTCCTAAAATTGCGCCAACAACTACTGCCATATTCACTCCTGATAAGAATAACAAAATTACTGTAGAGGATGCATATTCATGCTTCTTCCCATTATAATAGGAGAAATGATATTCCTTCTAAGAATTGCACGATTCCTAACCACTAGCATCTTTAAGTACCATTATCCCAACTTGTTGAAGCTGCAACTAATATAGCTGGTGTTATTGCAATAACAGGCCCATAGGTAAGTGACGATACTTAAAAGAAATGCAGCTATAGTAGCTAATGAAAATGCATAGTGTAAATCCTATACATGTTATAACCCTATAAATAACATTACCTATACAAAGTGAAAACTAACATCTGTCCTGGATATAGATCCTACTTTCATCAATTTCATCAATCGTTTCCAGCAACAGGTTGCTCCAATTTTTCGGTCAATAGGCTGATTACAAACTTGTTAAAAGTGAGATGCATCTTTTAATAAGAAGAATAACACAAATGGCATAGTAACTAAAACTGAAGCAGTAGAAGAAAATAGATGATACTACCCTTGTGCAATAGATGTAGCTATGCTAACTAGTTTTTCACTAATCCTAGAAACATTAGATTATTATTGACATATTCCACAACTCACCTTGTACGTATGCATTATCAGAATATGTTTCTAAGTATCCTTTAACCATCTCAATATATCTAGGTAATGCAGTTATTAAATTCTGTGTTTGTTTTCACAATAATAGAACTACCCAATAATTACAATTAGTATCGTAATTATACCAACGAAAATAGCAAGTAAAACTTCAGCAATAAACCTAGACATTCTCTCTTCTCGAGGAAGTTCACAATGGATTTCAACATGTAATAAAATACATACAGGACTATTATCGGTGTAATAATGCTTGAAACTATCGTATTTAATCGGTGTAAAATATACGATATTTCTGTATAAAGATAAATAGCTATACCTAATAAAATAACTATTAATAGTATGTAGATTATAAATTTACCACGATAAAAGCTAATAGCTTTATCTTCACGTGACTTTTCAATCCTTGTTTCTTTTTATCTAATTCTTTATCCATACGAATTTCCTTTTCTGATAAATTATCTCACAATAGTTTGAAAGATAATTCATAAATTGTAATAATGGTCATATATGCAATATATCCTAGTGCAAAAGAAAGCTAACATTACAAATACCTTAATTTCTTCGTACTATTTTTCTTGAAAAATCTTTCCAAAATCAATTCGTATCATTGAAAATTCGCAAGTAATATCATATAAGATCATTAATTTAAAAATATTCATTATTTCCAACCTCACTTGACAATGTTATTTAAACATATCAAAGTCATCCTCTTGAAAGAACCATAGCATACCAGCGTGCTATACCAACATTATAGCAACAACTATAGAAGTACCTATATTGCCATTCTAATTCTGGCATATATTTGAAGTTCATCCATACCATCCTACTATGAAGGTCATGGTAAGAAAATAGTAGATATAACCGTTAGTGTCATCATGATATTGTTAGATTTAAGTGAGTTATGTGTCATAAAGTTCTCACGGATATCACTGGCTAACCTCACGGTTTGCCTCAATTATCTCAGTTTGTTGAACAAAGGTCATCATAGATATCGTGGAAATATTTTCTATCATTATCCGTCATTTCTACGACGACGAAACTAAGAATCTGTGAATAAGCTCACGCATTGGTCGTAGACCACGACGAAGCTTTCTTAACAGATCACTCTCGAAGATCAAAAACCTCATCCATAATCTTACTTCTCAGTTATGAATCGGTTTCTTCAATCTCATCAAGACGATTTTTCGATGAAATCATCGGGATATATCCTACTATTTCTGACACTAGCAGTGCATCACATGTAGAGGTGAATATTCTGCATCCACGTTGTAGATTTTTGGGAACGATTTTATTTACGTAACGTATGTGTGAGAGGTGGAACGTTACTATATAGTTCTTTCCAACAAACATATTTTAAAGTCTCGTAGTCATCATCATATATTTTTAGCGATGCATGAGATACTAAGATATTTGTTGTCTTGAAATTTCACTTTTTCGGCCTTTGTAAAAGCAGTTAAACAGTCTTCAATTAAAAGTTCGTGGAACTTGAAGAAATGTTGTAAGCAAGGTTAATTTCACCACGTGTAGCGTATCAAAATCAACCCAATACCACGCTATATCTTGCTCTTTTAAGTCTTTCTAAAACTCATCAGTAAGTGATATCTCCTTTTGTCTCACTGCTATACTTTAACATTAGATTTCACCCTCTCATTTATTTTCACATTTACCATAATACCACACTTATATATAGTAAATTTATTATTTGTTTAAATTAGTAGAAATATAGTGCATTACAATACCTGCTGCTATAGAGACATTTAAACTCTCTGCACGCCCAGGTATTGAAATTTTAAGTAGATTATTTACTTTTTGATAATATTTTCACTCACTCCTGCACCTTCATTACCAAAAGACAACCGCAACTTTTCCTGTAATATTGTCTAGCTGTTCTATATACTATCCGCTTTTAAACTCGTAGCGAAAATATTAAATTCGTGCATTTTCATCTATTAATTCAACTAAATCCATATTATCAGCAATCCATATGAAAAGTTGCTCCTCCAGGTACTACTGGACAACTTTTTGTCCATATAAACTTGTAGTACCTTTTCCAAGAATAATACAATCAAAAGTTGAATGTATCTGCAGTTCTAATAATCGTTCCTAAAATTACCTGATCTTGAATCTTATCCAAAATAAGAACCTTTACTGTAGTATTAATATCTAACTCTCAATGCGACATACCGTTGATAATCCCCGTAGTTATTGTATCAGATATACTCTTTCAATACACTATCAGTGACTTTTATTAAATCACCTTTCAAAAGAATCTACTATATTATATTCTTCAAAAGCTCTCGAAACAATACTTTTTCCACTACTTTAAGCATCTAAAGTTTCTTCTACAAGGTGTTTTACCTTTCTATTAAATATCTACCGTATATATATTTTTATTCTTTAATTTTTGAATATCTTTTAATATTACTTGATGATGTTATCATTTTTCTCCAATTAATTTATTTTATATTTTTAGTATTCATACTAATTATAATCAATGTTGAACAAATTTTCAAATTATGATATAATTCACTTACAGATATTATAACAAAAGGAGTTCATTAGTGTCATCATTTTTACATCAACAATAGTTTTAGTGGTTGTTTTAGGATGTAGGACTATTTAATTACTTCAGATTAAAAGGCTGCTGTGACGAAACTTCCTTATGAAGAATTTAGAAAAATCTTTAGAAAAGTTCAATTAATCGACGTTAGAGAGAAAGAAGATTTAAATACGCTCACATCAACGGTGCTCGTAATATGCCTTCTTCTCAATTCAATTTTCTTATACACATCTTTGGTTAGAGATCAACCTATTTATCTATGTGATAAAATGGAACTTTAGCTCCGCGTGCTGCTTTAACTCTTAAAAAGAATGGTTATACAAACGTTTATATGTTGCAAAATGGTCTTCAAGATTGGAAAGAAAAACTCTAAAACAAAACGTTAATTTTTATGTACTGAGTATATTTATAAAGTTAGGTACTTTTAATTTATCATAGAAATAAATATATATCAAATTACATTTACATTTTGCACAGGCCTTTTTCCTTTATTGAATACTAGAATATTTTATGGTATTATTATCCTTTAAATAATCCATATGGAGGTTCACTAACGACTAACATCATTACGATCCCAGACAATCGCGCTATATCCCTGGTAGATATGTTAACACAGCGGTATTCTTATTAGGATCACTTTTTGGACATTTGCGAAATCTCACATTTCTACATCGGAAAAACTTTCAAAGGACTACTGAGTGTATAAAGTACTATTTTGTTGGACTTTCATTCCATCAATCATAGCAGTTTTTACTTTAGAAGTGACGTTATTCAAAACCCAACAAATGAATATGGTGATATATTTGATATGATTATTATCAAGGTTATTTTAACCTTGATCTATTCGCATTTAACTTTCTAATACTCGCAATTATTCCATAAACCCTTTTCAGTTTGGTAAGTCTTTGAAGCGTGTTTAATTTTCTGATAGCTTTTTGCTTTCGATTTGACGAATACGCTCACGAGTTATCCCAAACGCACCTACCTACTTCTTTCCTAGTAAGTGGAGAGCTCTACTAATTCCTTTTAGGACCAAAACGTAATTTCAGAATCATTTCTTCCATGACTCAGTAAGTGTCTCTAGCATCTTCGAGTTGTCTCTTTTTAGAAGTTCATTTGCAGCGTGTCTCACTGGAGATTGAGCTTTTATCTTCGATAAAATCTCCCAAATGAATCAATCCTCTTCGATTGGTGTTTCTAATGAAAACTGGTCTCTCTGAGCTATAAAATCTCACGAACTTTTCAGGAGCTCATATTCATTTTCTTAGCGATTTCCTTCCAGGTTTTGGTTCAAGCGTCCCAAATCTTGAAGCAATTGCTCTTTGAACACGAATTAGGCGGTTAATAGTCCCAAACTATGTGAACCGGAATACGGATAGTTCAGCTAGCTTGGTCCGCGATAGCACGAGTGACTGCTTGACGAATCCAATTACAGCAGCAGTATGTAGAAAATTTGAACTCTTCGAGTAGTCGAACTTTTTCTACCGTCTGGATTAATCCCACGTTGCCTCTTGGATTAAATCCAAGAACAACATTCCACGCCCAACATAACGTTTGTAGCAATACTTACAACAAGACGGGTTAGCCTGAGCCAAATCTTTTAGCTTGTTCTTTTTCTTCTTCAGTCCCTTGCTTTCAATAATTTTAGAAAGTTCGTAATCTTTTCTTTTGATACAGAGGTACTCCCAATCTAAGTACATTCTACAGGGTCATTAGTTCTAATTCCCGCTGGAACAGATAAACTCTTCTAAGTCTAACTCTTCTTCCTCTTCTTCTTCGTGGTTAGCATTAATTGTAAATAATATCTCTCATTATTTAATCATCGATACTCCTCATCCATTGCTTCTTGAAGAAATGTCCACCTTTGATAAAGCATCTCATCGATTTCTTCTTGAGCTAACTCAACGGTCTGTCCTTTTTCTAACAATTCTTTTTAATTGTTTCAAAATATTCCTGGCTCTTTAGCTCATGGTTTCTTTCCTTTATTTCTTATATATAACTTTAATAGTAATTCTTTTTGAGTCTCTCAGTATCCATTTCTCTGAACAGCCACCTCAGTCTATCTATCTTATTTCTTTTAATGTCATTTCTTTTATTTGAAAAGTAAGAGATTATGAGTAATCACCTCACAATCATCAGCTGTTGGATTTTCTTCAATTAGAAAATCTGTTTCATCTATATATGTTGCAAAGTCGTACTACTTCATCATCAATACTGTGAATAAATTTATGGACAGTGGAATTTCTCAAATTTCGTTATTATAATATATTACCAAATAATCCATTAAGTTTACAAAAGCCTCTGAGGAAATTGACATTTTCGGGTCAATATATTTTTCTATAACACGATCTATCGACAGTTATTTAAATAATTTACACATATCGCACTTTGTTGTTCTAAATAACAGTTCTGCTGTTGGCACCACCCACCTCTACTGCTGCTTTTCCTTTCTGCATATCTACCTTTACCTAATTCTTTAAGAAGAACTCTGGTCGTCTCGATTCCGAACTCTCTCCACAAATTAGTAAGCAATATATATTTTAGTGATTCATCTTCTACATAGGCAGTACATAACAAGTATTTCTTGTATATTTGATACGTTGTTCTATATTTAATTTAGAATCATTTTACAAAATTCAATTTTATAGTTAATAAAGTGTTCTTTATTATTTCTTAAATAATTTTCACATCATCAGTGATGTATGTCAGTTGAAAACATCATCTAAATCCTTTCGGCACCCGAAAATTTCAGCTATAGACATTGTTCTGTTGTTTGAATAATTTCGCCATCTCTATCTGGAGCCCTTTTGAAACCCGCTTTCCATCATTATCATCAAACTTAGTGTAATACTAGTGATAAAACTTCTTTAATTTATATTGTTATCTATATTTGTACCCATCAATGCGACAGCATTCTCATACCATTTTGATGAGTCTTTAATAATATCCATATATAACCTTCACATAAAATCATCGCATTTTCTTTTAGCTATAAAATGAACGTGCATCTGAAAAATTATATAAACTGTTCTCAGACAAATTTCGTCTCATGTGCGTATTGTAGTATTTTTGGAACATTTCATCCGAAGACATTGTTCTTCCCTGAAAATGCTACAACTTGATTTTGAGTTATATATAGGGACATTACTCTATCTTTTTAAAGACATCATAATAATTCCATTATCATTTTTCCCTCAGCAATCCCCGCTTCAACCATTAAATCCAAAATTAATTTTTACCCGAATTAAAGAAATTTAGTCAACATTATTATCTCGAGGAGCATATCCAAGATTAAATGTTTACACATCTTTCACTTAATCCCTCATCTAATAAATATTAAGCGTCTTCGTCTCTTTCTCTGCATTTAGTAGAATATAATTATAATAATCCGCTAAAAAGTCTGTGTCCATAATATAATATATCAAGTTCATTATTTCAAATCGTAACTCTCTTTCTTTATTATTATTTGACTCTATATCCAGTCCCAACCTTTGTCCCTAGCTTCTACGATTGCTTGATTATATGTAATATTTATTAGCTGACATTACAATCGAAATATTTCCACCTTTACCGCATCCGAAACAATGGGCTATCAGGTAGAGACCGAGCTGGTGTCTTCTCATTGTGAAATGGACATAATCCTAAGTAATTTTGGCCCGCGTTTTTCTAATTTTACGTGGTCACCAACGAGACTAACTATACAATATTATCAAAATATAGTCGATATCCTTGTTTAGAGGCCGCCACCCAGGCTCCTCCTTTTTGCTAAACCATCAAAATTCTAATGAAAAGATTATTTCCCAAGCACTAATTATAACATAAACAATTATTTTAATATAGTTTGTTTTAAATATTTCCAGAAGCACACCTAACACGAAAACCACTAATCTATTATCTCTATGATTATGAATGTTTATAAATTATTAATCTTCTAAATTAAATACTTTTACTATACAGTTTTATCAAGAGTTTCAAATTATTTTTAAAATCATTTTTATTAAATCTTCATTCCTTTTCGTTTATTAATCTTATTCAATTCTAACAACTTAATTATGTAAGAAAACCATTAGAAAATATTCTAAAATATCACTAATTTAATACAAAAACTGCGCTTTATAGCATTTTATTAGGTTTTGTAGGTTATAATATGATTATCATTTAAAAGGGAGTGTTAAAGTGAAAGTACTATAGTCGGTGGTGGTAGGTACGCGAACTCTTTTGCGCTGATTTTTCTAACACATTTGATGAAGTAACAATTATCGACACAAATGAACGCCGTGTTGAAAAAGCTCGTTGAAACATATGATATTAAGGGATTAGTAGGTAATGGTGACGAATTCTGACATATTATTAGAAGCTGATGCAGCTAACGCCGATATGTTTTATATTCGATACTACTAGTGATGAAATAAATATGATTTCGCATAGCAGCTAAAACAGATTAGAAAAATATACAATTGCGAGAATACGTAACCCAGAATATTCTAAAACAAAAAGAATTCATAAACAACTCTAGGAATAGACCTAATGGTTAATCCCAATACGACAGCAAAACAAATCTCTATATGCTGAAATATCCAACAGCAATAAAGTAGAAAGTTTTTCTAACAATCAAATATCCTTGAAGTAATAATTAATGAGAACAGCATACTTACTCGAGTATCTCTAATAGAAAAGTAAAATACATCGATTTTCCATCACTAGTTTGTTTTAGTTGAGAGAAAAGGAGATGTCTTTGTACAGCGGTAATTATATTTTTGGAAGTTGAGATAAAGTCTATATCACCGCTTCTAATAAAAATCTTAAAAACTTCTATAAGTTATTAGAAATAAAGACAATCTTGAGTAGGTAACATCCTCTTTTAATTATAGGCGTGGGAAAATCGCTCACTACTTAGTTGAGTTTTTACAAAAGTATCATTCTATACCAGTTATCGGAAATTGATAAAGAAAAAGTTATATCCCTATGAAACCTCCTCAGAAATTGATATTATCTGGGCTGATGGTAGTGATAGAGACACATTAATTGGAGGAAGGTATCCCAAACATTTGATAGTTGTATTTCTTTACAGGTCTTGATGAAGAGAATATTATAATTAATCTATATACATAAGCTTGGTATTAAGAAAACTGTTGCTAAAGTGAATCGCATCTCTAAACAAATAGTTGAAGATATCGATCAATATTCATACATCACACCAAAAAGAAAATAGTTGGGAATATAATAAAATATACAATCCCTGCAATGTAGTCGATTTTCTGATATAGAAAAGTCTACTATCGCATAGCTAACAGCAGTTGAAGTTACAGAGTTTGAAAATAACAAGGATAATGCTAAAGTTGTAGGAACCAAACTTATGGATTTAGCTATAAATGATAATATGCTTATCGCATTTATCATTCGTAATAATAAACAAATTCTGAATGAGGAAGATGAAATTAAAGTAATGATAATGTTGTTGTTGTAAGTTATGGAAATAAACTTGAACATATCGATGATATTCTTGCAAGGAGGTAGACATAATTTTAGAAATGGTTTTTAACGTCGTTGGAAAAATGCTAATGCTCTTAGCGGCACTATTAATTCTTCCACGATCGTATCATTAATTTATGATGAACAACTTCATGTTACAATTTCTAGTACAGAAATTATTGTATGCTTTCTATTACTATCAGTAATAATGCATTATTTAACGAAAAGATGTAACTGAACGTGATTTCTACAAGAGAGAAGGATATGTAATAGTAACTTTAACATGGGTATCTTTTTCTGTTAGGCACTTCATTCTATTTATCTGGAGAAATACCCACATCATATTGACAGTTTATTTTATATAGTTAGTGGCTTTACGACCACAGGCTCAACTATATTACAGGATATTGAACTTTTATCCAAAAGTCTATTATTCTGGCGTAGTTTTTACACATTTTATAGGAGGTAAGGGGGTTATTGTCTTTCGCGCTTGCAATTTTCCATGATCTCCACACACCATTCATATAGCTAAGGCAGCAGTTCCTGGCCCATATTTTGGTAAAAGTGGTATCATCTATAGCTAAACAGCAATATACCTTTTATGGTATTTATATTGCATTAACAATCATATTATTCTTCCTACTATTGCTAGGTGGAATCGGAATATTCTGATAGTATTAATCTAGCATTTTCTACAGCGAACTGGAGGGTTTTGCTAGAAATGCGGGTATCGCATATTATAATAGTACTTATATTACAGTTGTTATTGCTATTTTTATGCTAATATTCTCTATGAATCTTAGTTTAATATATTTTTGTAGTCTTTAAAAGATACTTTAAAAGTACTAAAAAGTGAAGAATTACGTTGGTTTTTGGAATGATATTCATTCTATCTATAATAATGTTTTTAGATATTTATCGTCTGTATGATACACCCAACCACAGTTTATTAGATGGCTCACAGTTTCATCAGTTGTCCTCGACTACAGGATTCACCTACAACGATTTTAATATTTGGCCTGTATTTTCTAAAATGATTATACTTATTCTTATGATAGTTGGAGGTTGTACTGGTACTGCAGGAGGAATTACATTCCACGATTAATTTTCTTTGTAAAAATGCAGCTAAAGTATAGAAAGCTTCTCAAACCAAGAAAAATTGCTATGTTCAAGTTATAGATGGAAAGTAGTAAAAGACACTGCACCATTATCTAATTACCTGCTATTATTTGGCTTTTGTGTATGTTATTATTTTGTTCTTTGATAACATTCCAAATAAACGACTTTGAAGATGCACTTTTTAACTGTCACATCAATTAGTAATGTTGGGCCCAGGTTTAATCAATATGGTCCTATGAGTAACTTTTCACAGATCTCCATATTTTACAAAACAATCCTGTCTCGCTTTGAAATGTTTACTAGGGCGTTTGGAATCACGCTATTAATAGTGCTCCTTCTCGCAAATACATGGACGTAGAGATTTTCAAGAGAAAATCAAAGAATCACTAATAACTTCATTGAATAATATACTGGTAGAGAAATTACTCAAAAATTATAATGAGTAATCTATTTTATCGAGTCACCTCATGTCCTTTATCACTATTCGACACAGACGAGTCTCACTTGATAGATCCCGTCTTCATCGCTGAAACCATCTCTTGAACTCTTCCTTCACTGATTCTTTCCATCTAGTTCCTTCTTAGTAATTAATTCATCAATATGCGCTTCTGTACACTAATATTATACCCAAAGTTAATTTTAACATTGTGCAAATATATAATCTCTCTCTGTCTCATATCCAATTTGAACTTCTTTTATAACAAGAACATATTTAAAACATAAAATGTCAAAGGCATGAGAGATATTTTAATATGTATTGCGGCACAGAAATACTACTATTAATACATTTACAGTTATGAAACTAATCATATTTTTCATGATATAAATCCATAAACTCCTTTTATTTATGCCATGTTCTTTAGCAGTATTTTTAATAGCTCTGATCACCACTTTGGACTTTTGATAGATTATTTCTGGCCAACATCATCAAGATTAAGGTCTCATATTTCTTTTCCATCTCTTGATGGAGAAATACACAACAAATTTCTTTTTCCTTAATTTCTCCACCTCACATATCTAATATCACGCTAGCTTCATATGTTTCTAATTCTTGTTCAAACATCTGTCAAAGTTCTCTCGCCACCGCACTCTCTTGTTGGTGAAATTTTAACAATCTCTTCAATCCAAGTTTTTACCCTATGTGACTCTTCATATAAACACCAGGTTGTCTTTAAGTTTAAAATACTCAACTTTTTGCTTAAGTTCTTACTTTTTCTCGTGGTAAGAATCCATAGAAAGTATAATTGTAAGATTCTATACCGCCAGCAACCAGTGCAGTGAGTCCCGCATTAGCACCTGGTAAAGCCACAACATCTAGTCCTGCAGTTTTTACCTTCTACAAGTAACATACCCTGGATCTGTAAATACACGGCACATTCCTGCATCAGTTACCAATGCTATATCTAATCCTTCTCTAAGTATTCTATTATTTTTATCACTCATTTTATCTTTCATTATGCTCATGATAACTAAGCAGTTTTACCCTTCTACTTCATAATGATTCAATAAACTCTGAGCATTTTCTCGTATCTTCACAAGCTATTATATCCTGCTTTTCTGTTAGCATCTAGTGTCTACTGTAATATCTTCCAAATTACCCATTGGTGTTCCCACTAAATATGACATAGTTATTTTTCCTTGTCGCGAATATTAAATTCTATATGCCTTTTTCTGGTATTCAAAGTTCAGTAAAATATACTCTTCTTTACGTTACCACGAGTTCGTGAACAGACTTTCTGCACTCGTAGCTCAACACTCTTTCGCCTTAAAACTCTTCAAAATATATAAGTTTTACAGGTACTCTTACCCTCGCATATTTTGCACCTTTTTGCATTATGAGTTTTTATCCTTCTAACAATATCTGTTGTATATCCAGTATACCAAGTTTTGTCGCAACACTCAACTGCATACATAAAACTACTCATAAATACCATACACTTTCTTCATCTCATCTGTATAACTACCATCTTCATTATAAATATAGAATGGTTGTTCAACTTTTAATATCATAACCTTAGAAATACTACCCTCAACAAGTACTATTTTACTATTCTCACTTGAAGGCTTTGCATATACAAACCTTATTCTCTTAATCATAGTCCATTTTTCTCACATTCCAGAGACAATATCACTTATTCTATAAGTTCTATGAACCAATGAAACTTCCATTTTGTTTAACTACAAATATCTAATCGCATGGATTACATCACTAAGATTACATAATAATTCATGACGTGAAATATTGTGATTAAACTTTTCACGTTGATTCGGCATATTCTCAACGGGGAACATGCGTGGATTACAAATTACATAGTCGAATGTTTATGGTTTATAATAGTCTTTCACATATATATCACCACTTCGTACTGCTACATTAGTAATTTCATTTTAACTCTAAACTACCCAGTTCAACTAAGTCTCTCCTGAATTTCTAACATTTCATATTTTTAGCATCTGACTTTTTCTCTAAGAATTATTGAGATACCACCATTCCCACTGCAAAAGTTCTATAATATTTTTAAACTTCTCGCACATTGGCAAAATATGGTAATAAGAAAAGAGTCCGTTGACATACTATAATGATCAACTTTTTGTAATATTTTAAAATTTTTAGAAAACTGTATCAACTCTTAAATTATCTTCCATACTAACTCTCTTGTTAAAAATTCTAAATTATTGTTATCTAACAAAATAGTAAAGGCGAATTTTCCAGCACCAATGTTGCATTTCCATTTAAATCTGCTTGTGCTTGAAGTATCCTGTACCTGACTAATATTAACAACATCACTTACGATTTCATCACTATAGCTTTTAGAAACTTTCATACTTAAATATTTGAAAAACTCTACCACTTCATCTTTAGATTTTAATTCTTCTAATAGATAAATATTAGCAAGATGAGGTTTTCTCATATATCTTTTTATATATATTCATTAGTACTAGTAATTAACTCTTCATTCCGTTCAATTTCAATATTTTCACTGTGCCCTATTAGTTTAACTTGTTGACAGCGGGAAATAATAGTTGGTAATATAGCACCAATATTTTTACAACCAAGAATAGCTATAATATCATCTTCAGGTTCTTCTAAAAATCTAAGTAAACTGTTTGCTGCTTGCTCAGTCATTTTTCTATATCTTTTTATCCAGTATATCTTCTACTGCAAAATGATTTAACACTCAAATCAGATTTTAACGTTTGATTTCATCTTCTTTTATCGAAGTTTCACTTGATAATTTATAAAAATCAACATAATTCCCATGATTTATACTATTGCAGTTTTTACAATTTTCACAGCTATAGAATTCTTTATCTTTATTTTCTAAACAAAAATTGCTTTTAACAAAACTCAAAATAAACTCATCAGAATATAAACTATCCTCACCTACTACTAAATAGGCATGGGATAGTTTATCTGTTTTCAATGTATTTGTTAAAGATTTTATTACAATTGTATCTTTACTAAAGTTCATTGTTTGGGTAATCCTTCCAATATAGCAAGTGCTTGTTTTGCACATTCTCGCATGTATCACTCTGCATCAATCACCTTAATACGTTCAGTATTTTCTCTTGAAAGATCATCATAACGCGTTTTAACATTTTGTAAAAATCTAGATTTTCTTGATCCATTCTATTATTGTCATCTCTGTTTTCGTACGTGCTAGTCCAATCTCAACATCTACACGAAATATAGTGTCAAACTCGGTTCAAGATTATCTGTTGCATATGAATTTATATCTAAAATATCTTGTTTAGAAAGTCCTCGACCATAAGATTGGTAAGCAACCGAACTATCTACAAATCGATCACAAATTACAATATATCCATCATTTACATGTGGTAATATTTTACAATATGATCACGTCGGCTGGCACATAAAACAGTAAACTTTCCAGTTTTAGCATCAATATCATTCGAACTATCAAAAAAGTAGTTCTCGGACTTTCTCGCTAAACTCTGTTCCACCAGGCTCACGTTGTTGATAACTTTTATATCCCTTTTTCCAAAATACTCTGTAGCAAAGTTGATAAAGCTCGTTTTACCTGAACCATCTGGAACCTTCTACTGTTATGAATTTACCTTTCATTTGAATAACCTTTTCTTCTATTGTAATTATTTATTCATAAATTGGAGAAATTCTTTTCAACAGCCTCTTTTATATTTTCCTCCATGCTTGCGTATAATTCTAAAGAAGTCATTGTATGCTTCTCCCAAATGCTGTCCCAGGGATAACCTCAACACGAGCCTCTTTTCGCTAATACTTACAGAACTCCATCGCTCCAAGTTTCTCATATTCCGCCGAATTTTGGCAAAAGATATAAATGCTCCATCAATTTCAGGATTTCAAAACCTAATTCGTGAAGTCTTGGAACCATATAATCTTTTTCTTCTCTATAAGTTTCAATCATATGATTATTATATTTATCTCACATTTTCATCTGTTAGCTATCTACAGCTGCATCTGAACAAAATGTTGAGCTCCAGATACCGTAAAACAGATGGAAAACCCTGATTTTTCTAATCATCGCTTGCGGAGCTGCGACAAACCAATACGCCATCCCGTCATAGCATGAGATTTTTGATAATCCACTGATTAGAACTGTTTGTTCTGGAATAAACTCAGCTAATGATGTGTGTTTATAGTTATATGTAATATCTCCATAAATTTCATCACTAAGCACAAAATATCATATTTTCCTAATACATCAGCAATTTCTTTAACTTCTTCTCTAGTATAAGAAACACCACTTGATTGTTTGGATAATTAATTAAAATTGCTTTTGCATCTTTATTTTCCTCTAGAGCTTTTTCTAAATCACCTGGACGAACTTCAAAACCATTGTCAGCTGTATCAATAAATTTAATATTACATTTGATAGAATACCCTACATCTCATACAGCTGAAAAATAGGTGTCACTACTAAAATCAGTATCCCTTGATTTGTAATAGCTGAATAGTATGTTCTAGCTGCAGAAGCACCAATTGTTACAATAACCTCATCAGAACTGTATTTTAAATTATATCTCTAAATTTTTGCCCACGCAGCTCTTAATGGCTCAATACCATTATTTACCGAATAATGCGTTCTATTATTATCTAAAGCAACTTTCGCAGCTTCTTTAACCTCCTCAGCAGTGTCAAAGTCAGGCTCTCCTAATGTTAACTTGATAACCCTTCAATCGTTGAAGCAAATGCATCAAATTCTCTAATTGGTGATCCTGTAAGATTTGCTAAAGACGTACTAAATTTGTTTTCAATGATTTTTGATATCCATATATACTACCTTTCTTTTAAAAATTAGGTACATTATTAATATAACATTTCTAATATTGCAACATATTTTCAACAAAATTAAATTAGTATCTTTAAAATATCAACGAAAAATTAACAATGATTATATAATATTTTATAGTATTTTCATTAAATTTTCAAGATGAAATATCGGATATTTTTATAAAAATTCAGAAAACTTAAAGAAAAGTATTGAAAAAATGATTTGATTAGTATTATAATATTTCAACACATTTAAAAATTAATTGTTTTTAAAAGATAAGGAGAAATATAATTATGACAAAAACTAATAGTAAAATGATATCAGAGTAGAACTTACAACCACTCTAAAAGAAAAACACCCGACGATAAACTAGATTTGGTACAGTCTTTACAGACCATATGTTCGTTATGGATTGGTCTTCTGATAAAGGATGGTATGATCCACGTATCGTACCTTACGGACCTATTCCAGTTTCACCTGCTCTAAACGTATTACACTATGGACAAAGTGTTTTCGAAGGTATGAAAGCATATAATGTTAATGGAGAAGCAGTTTTATTCCGTCCAGAACAAAACTTCAAACGTTTAAATAAATCTTCAGATCGTATCTGCTTTACCTGAGCTAGATGAAGAATTTGCATTAGCTGCTTTTTAAAAAATTAATCTCTATCGATAAAGAATGGATCCCTAAATCAGAAGGTACTCTTTATACGTTAGACCGTTCCTCATATGGTGCAGAAGAAGTTCTAGGAGTGCACCTGAATAACGAAGTTAAATTCGTAATTATCTTATCACCATCAGAGTTACTTCAAAGCAGGATTACAACCAAACAAAATCTTCGTAGAACACGAATATGTACGTGCTGTTCGTGGTGGATTCGGATTTGCTAAAACAGCTGGTAACTACGCTGGATCACTAAAAAGGTCAAAAGAGCATCAAGAACTTGGTTACTCTCAATCTCTATGGCTAGATGGAGTTGAACAAAAATACATCGAAGAAGGTGGAGCTATGAATATCTTCTTCAAAATTGATGGAACATTCGTTACTCCAGAATTAAATGGTTCTATCCTTCCAGGTATCACTCGTGCTTCAGTATTAGAATTGCTTTAAATCACTAGGGTGAAAAAGTTGAAGAAAAAGAAACTATCACTTGAAGAAGTATATGAAGCTACGATAATGGAAAACTTGAAGAAGTATTCCATGTGGTACTGCAGCAGTAATCGCTCCAGTTGGTGAATTATTCGATGGTACTAAAAAGTAGAACTTATCACAGATAACAAACCTGGAGAATGGACTCAAAAATCTATAACCTACTTACTGGTATCCAATTAGGTAAAGTTGAAGATAAATTCGGTTGGAGTAAAAAGTGAAGATTATTATGAATAAAAGATTCCAAGTTTAATAATTTGGAATCTTTTTATATTATCTTATATACTTTTGTTTAAAATCTGCATATATAATTGATACTAACAGATATCACTTTTTATAAACATGAAGTATGGCATTATCTCCTACTTCATTTTTATTATTTAAAGGATTTTAAGTTTTCTATAATTTTATTTTTATAAGCAATGTATAAAGGGCAGAAACTAGAGTAATAGCTCCTACAAAGTTACCTAAAAATACTGTTCCCATGTTTTGAACGAATTGTAAAACTGAGATATTTGCACCTTCAAACATTGCAGCTGGGATTGCGAACATGTTCGCAACCAAGTGTTGGAATCCAATAGCAACGAAAGTCATAATTGGGAACCATACACCAAACATTTTACTACCTACGTCTTTAGTCATGAAGTTTAACCATACTGCCATACCTACTAGCCAGTTACAACCTACAGCTGAGAAGAATACTTGCCAGAATGTTAAGTATACTTTTGATTCACCAGCTGAAATAGTTTTAGCTGCAATAGAACCACCAGTTAAACCAGTTAAATGTCCCAAGAAATAAGCACATAACTCAGAGAACCAACAAGGTTTGCAAATGTAATAACAACCATGTTTTTTAGCCAATAGTTTAAAAACTAATTTTTCTTATTAAACCAGCAACAGTTACAGCCATCATATTACCTGTAACTAATTCTCCACCACCAACTAAAATACAAATAAGTCCAATTGGGAAAAACAGATGCTCAAGTAATGCTCCAATTCCACCAAATTCTTTAGGAATTGATCCTGATACACGAAGTAAGGCTAAAAACCTACCCCTATAAATGCCCCACCTAGAATCCTAAACTTAACATATATTTAAGGCTTTGCAGATGCTTTTAGCAGTACTCTTTTTAATTGTAAGTTCATAAACTTCTTGAGGCTCTAAAATGCTTTAGATTCTACAGTGTTTGTCATAATAACACCTCCTTAAAAATTTATAATAATTACATAGATATTATCTTTCTACATCTACATTAAAGATTATACAATAACATCGATATTTTTTTCAACCCTGTTTTAATACAGATATTATGAAAATATTTATAATTTAACAAACTAAATCATTCTTTTAGTTTATTAAATTATTCATTTTCATTTAAGTTTCATTAAAAATAATAACTACAGGGAATAAAGCGTTTTCTTTCGGTTAGTATTATTTAATATTTTTAACTATTCTTTTTATAAGCCAACGCATATAACTCTGCAACAAGTATTTCTCCACCTAAAAAGTTTCCTAAAAATTACAGAAAAATTATATATCAATTTTATTAGTATAATATTTGCATCTAAAAATATTGAAGCTTGATAACAAACATATTTTGCTACAACGCATAGAAATCTTACAGCAACAAATGTCATAATTGGAAACCAGGTACTAAATTTTCCACCTATATCTTTTGCACAAAATGATAAACATGCACCCATTACAACTAGCAATTACATACAATTCCAGAGAATAATTCTTGCCAAAATGTAGCATTTACTTTTCATTCTGTAGTTGCCAATGTCTAAGAAAAATTTCTTTCCCTTCAGTATGTTCTATTACATCCTAAAAGTATGCTACAAAACTACTCCAGCTAAATTTGTAAATGTGATAATTATTAAATTCCTCACAAGCATGTATAACCTATCTTTTTATTAAAAATGTTAAAGTAACTCAATCATGTTACTAATAATTAACTATCCTCTTCCAAACCAAAAATGCTATAGTAATCCAATCGAAAACCACCTCAGCTAGTAATGCAGCTAATCTATCAAATTCAAGTGATATTAAACCAGCTATTCTTAAGTAAGCAAGGTATCTAATGGCTATAAACAAAACTAAACTTAATATATATTTTAAGCTATCCTACCTTTTTACTAATCCTTTCTTACTAGAATATTCATAGAGTTTATATGGCTCTATATAAGTCTGTATGCTTTACATCACTCATATTTTTCTCCCTATTTTTCAATTATTATACAATAAATATTTTCTCCTAATACATCTATTTAATATTATTTAAATTATATACTCTTATTTTAAAGTTTAAATCGGCAAATATTTATCACTACTTGATTATAACTATACTAACATTGAATATTTCATTTCTTAAACATCTTAGGATAATAAAAACTTTTATAGAGTTTTTATATTTATCTACTACCAAGTTTTATTGTATCTATATCTTAAAATTTGATTTTAAATACCATCTTGAATATAAACTACTAACTGAATTCATATAAAAAGCGATTGGATAATCTAATCGCTTAGTTTACTATCTTGCAACCTTAACTGCTCTAACCTCACGGATAACATTAACTTTAATGTTTCCAGGGTATTGCATCGTTTCTCTCGATTTTATTTTTAACTTCTTTGGCAATTTTGTATGTTTTTGTATCATCTACTTCTTCTGGATTTACAATCACACGAATCTCACGACCCGCTTTTGAATAGCAAATGTTTTTCTACACCTTGTGCTCATTTGCAATTTCTTCAAGTTTTTGTAGACGTTTAATATAATTCTCAATGACTCTTCGAGCTCCTGGACGTGATGCAGAAATGCATCCGCTGTGGCAACAATGACAGAAATTGGATTTGTTGGTTCTGTATCACCGATGGTGCGAAAGCAATCGCATTAACAACAATTGCATTCTCTTTATACTTAAGTGCTCAAAGCCACACCAATTTCAACGTGTGAGACCTTCAACTTCATAGATCAAGTGCTTTTACCGATATCATGTAGTAAACCCTGCACGGCGAGCTGTTTGCGACGTCTAAGTCTCAACTCAGCTGCGATAAGTCCAGAAATATATGCTACTTCCATAGAGTGTTGTGAGTCCATTTTGGCCATAACTTGTTCTATATTTTAACTTTTCACCAACGATTTTTACTAAATCTGATGCATATTGTGGATTCCAAGGTCGAATGTAGCTTGTTCACCTGCATCACGAATAACTTGATCAATGTTCTTACGTGCTTTATCAACAGCTTCTCCAATTTTTAGATGGGTGAATACGACCATCATCATAAGTGATTTAATCGCAGTTTTTGCAATCTCACGACGTATTGGATCATATCCAGAAAGGATTACTGCTTCGGAGTATCATCAATAATTAAATCTCACCCTGTTAATGTTTCTACAGTACGAATATTTTCTTCCTTCACGACCGATGATACGACCTTTCATATCACTTGAAGATCTACAACAGAACAGTAGTTTCACTTATCACATCTGTAGCAAAACGTTGCAATGATTGAACAATAAGTTCTTTTGCACGTTTATTCAGCAACGTTTTTCGCCTCTAGTTCTTTATTTCTTATATATACTGTGCCATGTCTTTAGCCATATCAGTCTCAACATGCGGCCATAATCTCTTCACTGACTTTGTTCTTTCTGTTAAGTTTGCAATCCCTTTGCAACCTGTTTCTGTTGAATTTTAGTTGATTAACCTCACTACTTTTCTCTTCAAGAAGTTGAGATTTTCTTCCAATTTCATCTCTAGAACTTAATAACTCATCTTTCTTATTTAAAAGTTCAGTTTGACGTTCTAATGAAGACCTTTTTGAACGATTCTATCTTCTTGTCTTTGAATATCTTGTTTTTAAATTCTGCTTCTTTATTAGCTATGTTAATTATCTCTCTCAGCTTCTTTTCTTAGCTATAGTAGTTTCTTTTCAACTATGTATCTAGCTTCTTTTTCTCGCTTCTCCAATAATATGATCAGCATCTTGCTTAGATAATTCTAATTTCTTTTGAATAGAATTTTTGAAATAATATATCCAAATGAAAGTCCAACAAGTAAAGCTGCAACACTGATTATTCCATAAATCATTTTGCAACCTCTTTCTATTTTTGAAAAATTTTATTGTGATATAACAACTAGTCGATAATTAAAATGACGAACGAATTGCCACATACCATAAATACAATTCTCACACTACCTATAGTAAAAGTCAATAGTTCACTCAGGGAAACCATCAGTTTTCAAAAACTTTTCTTCTATATAATATGCTTTTATAAATTTCTTTTTAAATTATAACTTATATTATCTATTATTTGAATTTCCTACTTGAATTTTTAGCTGACTTAGTTGTATTATTTTTATTATTCACTCAATAAAAGTAGAATCATTTACTAAAACAAATAAAAACTTATTAAAATACTTTCTGCAATTACTTATCCTGTGTGATATTATATTCAAGCATGTAAAAATACAAAACTTGATTGAGTGGGGAGAACGAAAAATTCAAAGACGTTCAAATGACCACATCACGAAAAATATATAGAGGTTTTATCGTAGTAAAAAGTTATAAAAGTTGTTAAATTACAGGGTACCAGCAGGTAAAGCTAACCCAGCTCCACCAGTTGGTCCAGCGTTAGGTCAAGCTGGTGTAAACATCAATGGATTCTGTAAAGAATTCAATGCTCGTACACAAGACCAAGCAGGATTAATCATTCCAGTAGTAATCTCAGTATGAAGACCGTTCATTTACTTTCATTACTAAAACACCACCTGCACCAGCATTACTTAAAAAGCAGCTAAAATTGAAAAAGCATCTTCTGTTCCTAATCGTGACAAAGTTGCTACAGTTTCAAAAAGCTCAAGTTCAAGAAATCGCTGAACTTAAAATGGCTGGATTCTAAACGCAGCTTCTGTAGAAGCAGCAATGCGTATGATCGAAGGTACTGCAAGAAGTATGGGTATCTTAATGAGGAGAATAGGAGGATAATTATAATGGCAAAAAGGTAAAAATATCTTGAAGCAGCTAAATTAGTAGATTCTTCTAGTCTATACTCTGTAGTAGAAGCAATCGAATTAGCTACATGCTGTATTAATTTTGACGCAACTGTAGAAGTTGCATTCTGTTTAGAGTTGACACTGTAAAAACGACCAACAAGTTTTGTGAGAGCAGTAGTCTTCCTAAAGGAACTGGTAAAACTGCTAAAGTTTTAGTTTTTGCTTAAAAGGTGATAAAGCAGCAGAAGCTGAGCAGCAGGAGCTGACTACGTAGGACAAGTGAATACATCACTAAAAATCCAACAAGGTTGGTTTGATTTTGACGTAATCGTAGCTACTCCAGACATGATGGGAGAAGTTGGTAAAATCGGTCGTATTAGGACCTCAAAGATTAACGCCAAACCCTTAAACTGGTACTGTAACTATGGACGTTACTAAAGCAGTTCATGAAATCAAAGCTGGTAAAGTTGAATACCGTGCTGAAAAAGTGCTGGTGTTGTTCACACTCAATCGGTAAAGTTTCATTCTCAACTGAAGACTTAGTTGAAAAACTTCAACGTTGTTCAAGACGCTTTAGCCAGCTAAACCAGCTGCTGCTAAAGGAACTTACTTTCAAATCTGTAGCTGTAACTACAACCATGGGTCCTGGAGTACGTGTTAACACAGCAGAATTCAAATAAGAATATTAATACAAAGAAGATTTGGTTAACTCAAGTCTATATCCCTATTCTCCTTAAACTTTTAAAATTAATAAAGACAGTGCTTCATTAATAATACTCACTGTCTTCTTCATATTCTTTTTCTTATTTTATAGTTTTCTATTTCTTTCATTGAATCACTATATACTTTTACTATCCCAGTTTTAGAAGTCTTTTAATTCCTCTAGCAGATTCTTCACACGCATCTAAATATAATTTATATCCGCCAGTAATTAGTAATAATACTAAGATTATCAAAAAGTTTTTATTTTATTATTCTTGTTAGATTTAGTATTTTTCTTATACCATTTATATATTCAACACTCATAAAATGATATGCTACTATCAATACTATTAGAATCATATATTTTTTATTAGATTAAAATGTGTACTATCGTAGCTTGGTCCTTTATATGCCGTATAAATACCTCAATAAAGCAAATCTGATTATACTAACGATAAATTGATATATTAATATATCCCATATAAAGAAGTAAATTAATGATGTTTCTACCATTTGAATTATCGCTAAATGACATTCCAATAACAATAATTATAGCGTAAATATATTCTATGACACTTACCGATTATATATAAAAATCTAATACAAAAAGCCAATACTCCACCCAAAATCAAACTTACATAAGTAGTATAATAAATATATCTTACTTTATCTTTTTAATGAAATCGGTAGATATTCAATAAATTGATGTTCAGGATCATCATATTTTCTTCCATTTATCACAATAATTATTGAACTAATAGCAGCCAAAATCATATAAGTTTTATCAAATAATAATTCAATCACTGTAGTGATGGTAAAAATAGTATAATAAATATAAACTCTTGTATAATAAAGATGTCGTATAATTTCTATTTGATATTAAATTCCAAATTGCCCCAAAGTTTGTATCGTATTTTTGTTTATACATTTGACTTCTCTCCTTCATAATAGAAAGTAAAATTTTTCTATATCTGTAGTGTTAAATCTTTCTTGTAGCTCTACTATATCTTCTTTAAGTATTAATTCTTCCATTTTCTAAAACAATTATATAATCTACTAAACTCTTTTATCACTAAAGGATCTTCAGTTACAAGAATAATCATTTTATTTTTCATCCATATAATCTCTAGAAGATTTAATATTTCTTTTTAGCTATTAGTCCTACTCCAGAAATGGATTATCTAGCACTAATATTCTAGATATAGTAAAATATCCTATTGAAAATAACAATATTTTTTCTCCCCTTGAGACAATTCATAAATTTTACTATGAAGAACAATCTTATGTTTATTTAAAAATTCAGAAACATTTATCTATATTAAATCTTTTTATCTAATTTTAGATATTTTATATAAAACTTCATTTACCTGTAAAGTGTCTGAAAACAAACGGTTTATCTGCTACATAAGAACATAGTTTTCTAATTTCTACTGCACTTTTGTTGAAAAGTTCAAATTATTATAGCTAATTGCATTGTTACTATGATGATATTGCTCCCTAATAGTGTTTGAAGAAATAGTGTTTTACCACTCCACTATTACCTGTAATTGCACAGACATCCATCTTCATCTCCAAATCTATTGGACCTAGTTGAAATGACTTTTTATTAATCTGTAAAATTATTCACTTTTATCATAAATTTTTCCTCCAATACTTTATCAACTATATCCTAATATCTTCTATATTGAGTCCATCATTAATAGCATTATCAATTATTACCTTTAGTTCAACCAAATACTCTTCTATAGAAATACAGTAGCTAAATCTATATCATTTACAAAAATATCCCACAGCTCCTTTTTAGAATATATGAGTTCTTCTTGTAATAACACTTCATATGATTTTTACTGTTATTATACCTACTTCTAGCCTCTTTAGATAAGCTTCTAATAGAAGGTAATTGATCATTGTATTTTTAAGCTACCATTAAGAAATACTACTTTTTATTTGTGTAGCCACCTGTTGATAAATCGGAACAGATGACATATTAGAAATTTTTATATCCATCATACTCCTCCTTACTAATAAAATTAATTTGTATAATTCAATTAGATATTAAAAACGCTTTTCTTGTATCTACTGTGATTATACGATAGATACAGTTTCTTTGTCAATATCTATTTTGTAATCTCTTATATTTTTATTAAAAATACTTATCCTAAGTTTAAATGGGTAAATATCATTTTGAAATACTTTCTGTTACATGTTATAATTATATTAACTATTATTTTAGGAGGTATTTATGATTACTATTATAGTGCCAATTTATAACGAAGAAAAACAATACGTGATTTTGTCTATAATCTGTATTGTTTGTACTGATATAAAGGAACATGAGGTGCTTTTTGTTGATGGGGTTCGACTAGATAAGACAAAAAGAAATCCTAGATGAACTTTCTTATTTCGGTTACTCATATCACTTATCGGATAAAAAGGTCGTGCAAATCAGATGAATTATGGCGCGAAAATTGCTAAAGGGGATATTCTGTGGTTTGTTCATGCCGATAGTGTACTAAAAAGATGTAATAGAAAAAGTACTTTTCCTGCCCTACTGAAGTCGGCTGTCTAAAGATTAGATTCTATCCAAGAGAGCTTTCATGTGGGTAAATTCTCTTGTTTCTAATATGCGTGCAAGTATTACTAATCTTGCCTTTGGCGATCAAGCGATATTTCTATCAAAGAAAGTATTTGAAGAAGTTGGAGGATATAAAGATATGCCTTTAATGGAAGATTATAAACTCTCTGAAGATTTAAGTGCACTTAGTTATAAAAATTACAGTAATTGACTCCCTATCACGACATCTACGAGAAGATATAAAATCATACTGTAAAAACAATGTGGCAGATGCAGCAATATCAAAAAATGTATCGTCGTGAGTATCCTCAGAAGAAATTGCAAAATGTATAAAGATGTAAGATAACTTATTTTAATACTTGAATAATATCTTAAATTATTTTTACTAATTTTCTATATTAGATAAGTCAGACACTTCATTGATTATTTATACAAACTAACTTTATAATAAAATTATATACAAATTTTTAAAGGAGAAATAAATATGGAGATTATTTTAAAAAGAAACATTTAATAGAATTTGGTGAAGGAAAATTTGGTGAAGATGCACCCTGATTACTGGAAAAACTTCATGAATTACTATGGTAATGTTATGGCTGAAGGTGAACTAACAACTCGTGAAAAAGCTCTTATTGCACTTTAGCTGTAGCCCATGCTGAAGCTTGTCCTCATTGTATTGATGTCTATACTAGTACTGCTTGTAGAAGAAGGTTGCGATCAAGATCAAATTGCAGAAGCTATCCACGTTGCAGCAATGAAAAGCTGGTATTACTCTAGTTCACGGTCTTCAAAGTAAAGAACTTTCTGATAAATTAACAAACTAGTAATATTATGACAAAAATTAAATATTCCTAAATGACCAAGTTGAGGAAAAACAATATTTATTAACTGAAGAATTTCCAGAGTTATGCAAATCAACGTAGGTAGTTTATGCAATATTACATGCAGTCACTGTCACGTTGATGGTGGACCTACAAGATAATATGGTTCGAGAAACTTTTTGAACAGATAATTGAAGCATTCAAAGTTGGTAAAATATAAAACGATGGATATTACAGGTGGTGCGCCTGAGATGAATCCAAACTTCAGATGGTTTTTAAAAAGAGATTTCTAATCAGTAAAACTATAATTGTAAGAACAAATCTAATTATCTTAGATGTTCCCGCTATAGAGATATACCAGAATTATATCGTGACTTTAAAAGGTTCAAGTAGTGGCATCTCTACCCTACTATAACGAAAAAGTCGTAGCTAAGCAACGTGGACAAAGGTGTTTTTCCTAAATCAATAGAAGTACTAAGAAGACTCAATGAACTGGGCTATGGGAAAGAAGAAGACCTTATCTTAAACCTAGTTTATAATCCAATGGAGCTTTTTACCTCCTAAAACAAGCAAGCATTAGAAAAACTTATAAGAAAAATTATATGACAATTTTGAAATTGTCTTTAATAACCTATCTGCAATTACAAACAATCCTATGGAAGATTCTCTGAATTTTTACATAGAGAAGATTTATATGAAGGATACATGAATAAAGCTTTATAAAGCATATAATCCCGCAACCTTACCCGCTTAGTGTAGAAACATGATTTCTGTTGGTCCTGATGGATCTTTTATATGATTGTGATTTTAACTACATTGAAAACTTAAAATCTCCGGTGAAGTTAGCCATGTGAGCCAACTTGTCAGATAATCATACAGGTGTTCGTAGAATTGTCACTGGTATGCACTGTTATGGTTGTACAGCAGGAGCTGGTTCATCTTGAGGTGGAGAGACGTGCTAGCATAGGTTATGCTAATAATAAACGAAAAGCAAAGCCATTACGGCTTCTTTTTTCTTAAACTATTTTTAATTAATGTACTAATAATATTTCCAGCAATATCACTAAGTCCACTTCCACTATTACTGGTAATATTAAACAACTCACTCATATCACTACTTAATGAATTTTCCTTAGAATATGATTCTAATACTTTATTAATCATCGGTCCCACAAAGCGCTGATCCCAGCACCTTGATTTAGTTGTTCTAATGCTTTGTTTAGAATATCACTAACAAAAGATGGTGCTTGATTACCACCGATAATATTAATTAATTACTTTTATTTTGTCTTCGATTCATTACTCCCTGAAGATAAAACATTTTCTAGTATATTTTTTAGCATATTACACCTCTCTAATTAATTTATTCTAGTTTATCATATGAAACATAAATGCTACTATATATTTAACTTTTATAATATGATTTGTAGACTTCATTTAGAGTTAAATACTCCTTTTCAACTCCCTAAACTTCTGACAAAAGAACCAACTTAGTATATACCAGCCCTCGATATTTTTTCGAGGGCTTTTTACTCATACTTAAAGATTTATTCTAAACTTTAAATTAGTGTCGTTTTTACGACGTCTTGCTACTGCAAGTAATCCACCTAGGATTCTAATCCTAATCCTGCTAATCCAGTATTAGTTTCAGTTGTACCTGTGTTAGCTAAACGTTTTGTTGGTTCTAGCTGGTTTTGATTTGGTTCAACTGGTTTTGTTGGTTCAGCTGGTTTATTTTGGTCCCAGCTGGTTTATTTGGCTCAACTGGTTTTGGATTTTTACGATATACATGGATTGTATTTCCATCTTTATCTTTCTTAGTTCTTTGTAAAATGTACTCTGAATTTCTTTCTCTATCCTTCGTTCCTTTGTCTGAAGGATTGATTTCTTTCCTTTTTCATCTACATAACTTGTTATAACTTTTACGATATACATGAGTTGTATTTCCATCTTTATCTTTTTCAGTACGTACAAAATTCATATCCTGAATTGAAGATTTATCCTTCGTACCATTTCTCTAGGGTATTAGAGTTTTCTCATCAACAGATTTCCAAAACTGTTGATTCCAGATTCATCTGTTTTTGGTGCTCTGAGTTTTCGGAGTTGGTCTCATGTGTCCGAAGTTTCCGGAGCTGGTTTCGGTGTTTCTGGTTCTTTTACTCTTCGTAAACACAAGTAACATTTTGGTGGTTTTCTGTTACTTTTTCCAGCTTCTGCTCCTCTGCACGTACTCAGTTTGTATACTTTTTCCACTCATGCTGTAATCTTACTTGGTTTCAACGCTTCTGTTGCTGTATTGAAGTCTTTTCCTGTTGGCATCTTTTTCTGCGTTCTTAGGTGTTTCGTAGCCTTCAATTGTGTTACCTTCAGTATCTTTTGTATGTTACTGTTACATTACCTTTAGCTAATTCATATACATAAGTTACGTTTTGTGGTTCTTCTGTTACTTTACCATTTCTCGCTTCCTTCTGTACGTGCTGGTACTAGGTTAGTATACTTTTCCACCTGTCATTGTAATCTTACTTGGTTTCAACGCTTCTGTTGCTGTATTGGAGTCTTTTCCCTGTTGGTGATCTTTTTCCGCATCTTTGGTGTCTCGTAGCCTTCAATTGTAGTTACCTTCAGTATCTTTGTAGTTACTGTTACATCACCTTTAACTAATTCATATACTACATGTCATGTTTTGTGGTTCTTTCAGTTACTTTACCCTTTTCAGTGCTTCTGTCATGTGTGGTACCTAGGTTGTATACTTTTCCACTTGGCGTTGTAATCTTACTTGGTTTCAACGCTCTGTTACGTAGTGAACTCTTTTCCTGCTGAGATTGTGATTCCACAGTCTTAGGTGTTTCATAACCTGGAATCTTGTTACCTTCAGTATCTTTGCATGTTACTGTTATGTCACCTTTAGCTAATTCTGTACATAAGTTACGTTTTGTGGTTCTTCTCAGTTACTTTTCCACTTTCTGTTCCTTCTGCATATGTGCTGGTACTAGGTTGTATACTTTTCCATCTGTCGTTGTAATCTTACTTGGTTTCAACGCTTCTGTTGCTGTATTGAAGTCTTTTCCTGTTGGTGCATCTTTTTCTGCATCTTTTGGTGTTTCGTAGCCTTCAATCGATTACTCCAGTATCTTTTGTGTTACTGTTACATCACCTTTAGCTAATCTATACATAAGCTACGTTTCAGGTTCTTCTGTTACTACCTTTTTCAGTACCTTCTGTACGTGGCACTAGATTGATACTTTTCCAATCTGGCGTTGTAATCTTAGTTGGTTTCAACGCTTCTGTTACAGTAGTATACTCTTTTCCTGTTGGTGATTGTGATTCCACAGTCTTAGGTGTTTCATAACCTGGAATCTTGTTACCTTCAGTATCTTTGTATGTTACTGTTACGTCACCTTTTAGCTAATCTGTCATACATAAGTTACGTTTTTGTGGTTCTTTCATGTTACTTTTCCACTTTTCTGTTCCTTCTGTACGTGCTGGTACTAGGTTGCATACTTTTCCATCTGTCGTTGTAATCTTAGCTGGTTTCAACGCTTCTGTTGCTGTGTTGAAGTCTTTTCCTGTTGTGCATCTTTTCTGCATCTTTTGGTGTTTCGTAGCCTTCATCTTGTATTACCTTCAGTATCTTGCAAGTTACTGTTACATTACCCTTTTAGCTAATTCATACATAAGTTACGTTTTGTGGTTCTTCTGTTACTTTTACCATTTTCGCTCTTCTGTGTGTTGGCACTAGGTTGTATACTTTTCTTCCATCTGTCGTTTAGTAATCTTAGTTGGTTTCAACGCTTCTGTTGCTGCATTAAAGTCTTTCCTGTTGCTGCATCTTTTTCTGCGTCCTCAGGTGTTTCTATCCTCGAATCTGTGTTACCTCAGCATCTTGTAGCAATTGCTCGTTACATCACCTTTGCTAATTCACATACATAAGTTACGTTTTGTGGTTCTTCTGTTACTTTTCCACTTTTCGTTTCCTTCTGCATGTCTGGTACTAGGTTATAGACTTTTTCCATCTGGCGTTGTAATCTTAGTTGGTTTCAACGCGTCTGTTACAGTAGTGTACCTTTTTCCTGTTGGTGATTGTGTTTCACAGTCTTAGGTGTTTCATAACCTGGAATCTTGTTACCTTCAGTATCTTTATAGCTTACTGTTACATCACCTTTTTTGTAGTCTCGTACTTTATACGTTACTTCTGTTGAGCTACTGTTACTTTTTCCACTTTCAGTTCCACTGTTGCGCTTGGTACTAGTTTGCATACTTTTCCACTTTCAGTTGTAATTGTTTCTGGCTTTTAACTCTGCGTGTTTGTGTTGTACCTTTACCTGTTGACTTTGAGTTCCAGCTTAACACTTGTTTTTCCTCTCGATTGGCTGTCCGTCAACATCTGTATAGTTTACTGTTACATCACCTTTTGTAGTTCGTACTTATACGTTACTCGGTTGAAGCCACTGTTACTTTTCCACTTCAGCCCTACTGTTGCGCTTGGACCAGCTCACTGCTTTTCCATTTTTCCGTTGTGATTGTTTCTGTTTTAAATCTGGTGTGTTTGTATTATACCCTTTACCTGTTGGACTTTGAGTTTCTACTTAACACTTGTCTCACCTTCAATCGCATTTCCTTCAGTATCTGTATAGCTTTACTGTTACATCACCTTTTGTAGTTCGTACTTATACGTTACTCTGTTGAGCTATTGTTACTTTTCCGCTTTTCAGTTCCTACTGTTGCGCTTTGGATACTAGCTCTGTATACTTTCTTCCACTTGGTGCTGTGATTGTTTCTTGGTTTTAACTCTGGTGTTTAGTATTGAAAATTTCACACTAGCTTCTTTGAGTTTCGCCTTAACACTCCGTCTCATCTTCAACGTACTCTCCTTCAGTATCAGTGCAGTTTACTGTCACATCACCTTTTGTAGTCTTACTTTCATGTTACTTCTGTTGGAGTTATGTCTATTTACTTTCCGCTTCAGCCCTACTGTTGCGCTTTGGTACTAGTTTGTATACTCTTCCACTCTGGTGTTGCGATTGTTTCTGGTTTTCAACCTGGTGTGTTTGTATATCTTTTACCTGTTGGACTTTGAGTTTCTACTTAACACTTGTCTTACCTTTCAATCGCATTTTCCTTCAGTATTATATAGTTACTGTTACATCACCTTTTGTAGTTCGTACTTATACGTTACTTCTGTTGGAGCTACTACATTTTTCCATTTTCCTTACCGACTGTTTGGTCTGGAAACTAATTTATAAACTCACCACATTGGTGTTGTAATTGTAGTTGGTCTCAATTCTGTGTGTTTGTATTGTACTTTTACCTGTTGGACTTGAGTTTCTACTTAACACTTGTTCACCTTCAATCGCACTTTCTTCAGTCATCTGTGTAGTTTACTGTTACATCACCTTTTGTAATTGCACAGTTATACGTTCTGTTGAGCTACTCATACTCCACTTCTCAGCTCCTACTGTTGCGGTGCTTTCTGGTACTAGTTTGATATACTTTTCCACTTGTAGTTGTGATTGTTTTGCTTTTACTCCTGTGTTTGTATTGTACTTTACCCGTTGGACTTTTGACTTCTGCTTTAACACTTGGCCTTTATCCTTCAATCGCATTTTCCTTCAGTATCAGTGTAGTTTACTGTTACATCACCTTTTTGTAGTTCGTACTTGTACGTTACTTCTGTTGGTTCAACCGTTACTTTACCATTTTCCTTACCGATTGTTTGGTCTGGAACTAGTTTATAAACTTTTACCACCTGGCGTTGTAATTGTAGTTGGTTTCAATTCTGGGGTGTTCAGTGTGTACTCTGTACCTGTTGTACTTTTTGGTCTTTCAACTTCTAACACTTGATTTACCTTCAATCGCATTTCCTTCAGTATTCGTATAGTTTTACTGTTACATCACCTTTTGTAGTTCGTACTTGTACGTTACTTCTATTGGTTCAACTGTTACTTTTACCATTTTCCTTACTGACTGCATTTGGTCTGGAACTCAATTTATAAACTTTACCACTTGGTGTTGTAATTGTAGTTGGTTTCAATTCTGGGGTGTGTTTGTGTTGTACTCACCTGTTGGACTTTGAGTTTCTGCTTTAACACTTGTCTTACCTTCAATCCATTTCCTTCCAGTATCTCGTGTAGTTTACTGTTACATCACCTTTTTGTAATTCGTACTTATACGTTACTTCTGTTGGAGCTACTGTTACTTTTCCACTTCAGCTCCTACTGCTGCGCTTGGTACTAGTTTGTATACTTTTCCACCTTGTAGCTTGTGATTACGTTTCTGGTTTTTAACTCTGGTGTTTGTATTATACTCTTTACCTCGTTGGACCTTGAGTTTCACTTTTAACACTTGTCTTACCTCTTTCAATCGCATTTCTTCCAGTATCTGTGTAGTTTACTGTTACATCACCTTTTGTAATCGTACCTATACGTTACTTCTGTTGAGCTACTCGTTACTTTTTCCGCTTTCTGCTCCTACTGTTGCGCTTAGTACTAGTTGTATACTTTTCCACTTGGTGTTGTGATTGTTTCTGGTTTTAACTCTGGTGTGTTTGTATTATACTCTTTACCTGTTGGGCTTTGTGTTCTCGCCTTAACACTTGTCTTACCTTCAATCGCATTTCCTTCCAGTATCTGTGTAGTTTCACTGTTACATCACCTGTAAACTCATACTCATAAGTAACTGTTTGTTTTTCTGTAGTTACTTTTCCTGTTTCTCCAGCTGAACCTGTTTTTAATCCATTATTTGCTTCAACAAGCTTATAAACTCTTCCGTCTTCTTTTGTAATAGTGACATCTTTCGTTGCAGTATAGTCACTTCCTACTTGACCATTAACCACTAATGTTACTGGATCTTTTAGATTTTCTTCTGTTCCTGCGACAACGTATTTAACTTCAACGTTTCCACCTAATTTTGGTGCGTACTCATAAACTACTTCTTGTTTATCAGCTGTTATTTTTCCAGTTTCTGCAGCTGATGTAGCTTTTATGCCCTTTATATACATACACTTTTTCCATCAGTAGCTGTTAATTCTTCACCTGCTGATGGCGCTGTTGAAGCATAACTTTTTCCAACTTTTAATCCTTTAGCGACGTCTGTTGTTGGTTTTAATTCAGTTGTTGTACCTTCGATAACGTATTTTGCAACTACATCTCCACCTATAGGCATGATTCTTTCATAATAAACATTTTCAACTACATTCCCATTATTTACCAATTTTGAGAAACCACTACCTATCAATAACTTCTCATCTGGAGCTTCAAAATTAGCAACTTTTAGGTGAATTTGTTGTTGGCCAATTTGGTTGATAAGCATCTGTTCTATACTCCCATGGCCCTTTTTACCACTCGTCCGGTTTCTTTACCTGTATAAATTTTTCTCTGTAACTAATATTTTGTATCAACAGGATTAGCAACTACATTACTCTCATTATTCTTTTCAAGATAGTTAATTGTACGAGTAATCGTTTTGCTTTCTTCTTCAAATGTCGCTCTCATAACATACGTAACTTTTTCGTTACTTGTCTTTCATAAGTTCCTGTTTCTGGAACTGAGTCGCTAGGGATTTCTTTTTAAATACATATGGTAAGCCTGAACCCGTAGCTCTAGGAATAACATCTTCTTTGTCGTTTTTATATGGTCGTCCTGCAAATTCTTTTCAGTAATTTTTGAAGAATATCGTCTTTTCTAGCATTGATATAACGAACTTCTAATTTTCCTCTGTACATCTTCTGTTCTTAATCCAACAGTATTTGATTCTAACCATACATTTTGACCATTCTTTAAGAAAATTTGTGATGTACTTTTGAACAAAGTTTCGATTATCAGCATCAACTCTAAGACTAAAATTATGATTAAAAAGCATGTTCTTTTGTTACAGCATAATCTTTTTAAATACATATTTAACAGCCGTAACATCTTTCCAATTTGTGATTTGATCAGCAGTTACATAAGTTCCTGTAGTTTTATCTGCAGCAGTTGATGTCATAAACTATATCATACTCATCTGAATTCTCAGCAATAGGTCCTTCTAAAATAGGTTACAGCTTTACTCTTAGGAATTAAAACAACTGCTTCTTTGATGAGGTGTATCTGTTAAGTTTTTCAACTTTAGGCGATAGAATAACTTCTTGTCCATTCTTCACATCGATAATCCCTCTAGTTCCTGTTGTTCCAGGTTTCGATATTGTTACTGATGTTGAATACTCAATAACAGTATTCATCGTAACATTAATATTTGATTTTGCTATAGTTGCCCCAGGTTCATGTCCTTCTACATAATTTGCTATTTAAAGAACGATCATTACCAAATAAAGTTTCAGAATTACTATTCCATACAAGATAAGATTCATATTATAAGTTCCACTTTCGATTTTGACCATTATTTTTCTACTTCAAAGGTTAGTGCTACTGGATTATATGTTCCACCTTTTAATCCATCCATCTCTATTTAAATCATAACCAGATACCTAAATCTTTTGATTCGAAGATATAAGCACGTTTACCTGTTCCCTTATAATTTTCAATAATACGTGTTGATTAACAGTATCATAAGATTCTTTAATCTGATTATAGGCATCTTTTGTAGCACTACCATTTGTCCCACCAAAATATAAGGTGTTTTGATACATAGCGATTATCAGCAGTTAATCTAAAATCTTTTAAGGTAGCTTTTGGATCAGCTAGCAACATTACACTTGTTTTGATCAATATTGGAATCTAATTTATCTAAATCATAAACTTTAAATACCATTTTTCTAGATTCTGCTATTTTAAAATAATCTGTTGCTGTATATTGAACTGCAATAGGTATATTCTTCCTCTTGTTAAGTTATCTTTTTGTTAACTCTTGGTTCCAATTTGTTGCATTCCTAAACTTAAAAGTTGTTGGTTCCTTAGCATGAACAGCTGGGGTACTACTACCAGTATTTGGTCGTTCTGTAGCTATAGCACTCTCAATTGTATATACTAGCCGCTATTACTTTGAGAAATTTTATTTTTCATAACGTTGAATGCTCAGTATCTTTTGCTTTTTCTTTCCAAGTATCTACCGTTACGTCTAAATCTGATGTTAGCCCAAGAACGTGTTTTACCTGCTTGTCCTTTATCTTGTACTTCATCAACAATTCAGGAGTTTTTAAAATTAAATGATTATATTTTTATCTGAATTTATGGTAATCTCATTAAATAATTCATCAATAGTTGTATAATCTTTAATTAATTCGACTTGATTATTTCATTTACACCATATAATTGAAAGTTTTTCTGAATTGACTACGGACATCTTTATAACCTGAATGATATCCTCTTACCCAAGAACTTCCATTTTTCTGATTCATTTGTGAAAAATCTGTGTTATTTTTGAATTTTGTAAAGTAATTTCCTTCTTGATCTTTCGGAATAAGATAACTTAAATATTGACTTGGTAATGTTCCTCCATCAGTTTTTAAATTATTTAATGGAACTCTATAAACTGCTCCAAAAGTATCTACATTACTAGCATTTGAAAATAGTCTTTGATTCAGTAGCTGCGTTAATACGATCTTCCATCATTCCAATTGAAGCGCACCATCACCCGCATAGATTCTAAAAACCATCTGGATTTTCTAGTGTTTGTGTAAATGATGAACCGTCTGGTCTATGCCTTCTAGCAGCTTTATAAACAATTTTAGCACTATAGCCTTTTGTTCCATTAGATTCAATAACCTTTGCATTTCCTCTGGTGTGCTTAAGGCACCCTTTTTAATCTTAGTACAGGTCCAGCATAGTATAACATTTGATCAATCCCAGCTTTTTGATCAGGATGTAGGGTAGCGACTCCATTCTCTAATGTCCATTTTGAATTTTTAGGAGAAGTAGGATCTAATTTCTAAAAATCTGGAATGCCACTAATCGTATAATCATAACTATTAATCGACCAGTACCATTTTTGATTGTTCATCAGCCTCTCCATTATGAAGAATCGATCATTTGTCATAATTAATGGGATTCTGAAATGGATTGCTTACAGGAACTAACTTACCATCAACAACTGAACCAATTTTATATTCATGTTGTTCCTGAGGGTAAATAATTTTTCACCAATTTTTCTCTTGTATCTTTTCTCGATAAATAATTTCTGATAAGTAATCAAAAGTGGCTGTGGCTGTTTTTTTGTAGATAAGACATTTCCACCACTGATAAACTCTGTCTTCACTGGTAGTGAATCATCTTTTTGATGGTGCATTCGTCTCTAGATGTTCCTACATAAAAGTTTTAATAAACTTTCCTGCAACAGATCCACCCGACATTGGATTTAGGTTTTAAATCATAAATATACTCAGTATCTGTAGATCGATCATCAGTACTTTTAACGAAAGATGAAATTTGTAAATACTGGTTTTTAGTAGAATGAAGAAAAAAGCCTTTGGAATAGTTACACGCACTTTCCCATCGGTAACTGTTTCACTCGAAGATGCCGAGTATGTAATCGCCATATTAATTACACGTTCACCATCACCATTATTTGCAACCGGTATATTCTTTTCAGTTGGTCCTTTCGATGTATCAAAATGAATTGACCCCGTCAAAGCTTCAGCTGTTACTCCTGTACGAAACCAGTTCCTTCTTCCATCTTTTTACCCATTACGGCTATCTTGATTTTTTTGTTTTCTTTAGATATTTCTACAGTTTTGATCGATTTTAGAATAGAAGTTAACGAACTAATTTCTTTACTATCCACTTCTTCCTGAGTAGGATTATAATAAAACTCAGCTGATTCTAATTTTTAGAAGCTTCATCTATCACTGATTGTTGTTTTGTATTATTTTTTTACTCTTTCTAATTGAGCTTTCAATTCTTCAATTTTTAAATTTGAAAACTGAGCTATCTCACAACTTCTGTTTTAACTTCAGTTTTTATTATCATCAGATTTGCTAGCTATTTTTTCTGCAACAGCTGCAGCTACTTTTTCAGGAGTATTAACAATTTTTCTCCATTTGCTTTACAGGTGCTTTCAAAGAGTATTTTTCATTATGCTCCCTTATCTGAATTATTCGCAGTATTATCCAAATGAGCAGCACTATCACTAGCCTCTGCAGCTCAGCACTTAAAGAATAAACCTACTCCAATAGAAATACTCACCGCTCCCAGCTTTGAATATGGAGTACGTCTCTACTTTTTCTGCTTGACGTTCATATTGTTTTTGGTTATTTTTTCCTATCATCTTTTCTTCCTACTTCTATGAAACTCATAAATTTAAACCAATTATATTTATATATAAATATATTTTATCACAAAAATTTCATATTATGAAACTATTGAACCTGATTTATTTTATTTTACTTTAATTATTTACTTTTAACTGTTTACTTTTATAACTGAGCTTAAGAAAAATCTTCCGGAGTCACCTTTATAATTTTTCATATTTTCCAATAAATTTTTAATAAGTATTTTTATATTAATTTTTATGTATAATTTACTCTTTCTACACTCATTTTTACAATTATAGTTTTTCATCATACTAAAAAGACTCAAAAACTAGTTTCCTTAGTTTTGAGTCTTTATAATCTATACTAGAACTTTATCGTTTTCTCTTCTCTCTTTTGGAGATTTACTAACGTTCATTTCGATTTTTCCTTTTTGTTTAATTCACGTACTTTTAACACCGCCCATAATTGTGCTGCGATAAATAGTGACGAATATAAACCAAAGATTAATCCAATAAGTAATGCTACGTTGAATGAATAGATTGAACTACTTCCTAATAACATAACATTACTACAGTAATAATAACTGTTAATACTGTATTGATAGAACGCGTTAACGTTTGACGTAATGATACGTCTACTAGTTTATAGATTTGTTCTTTAGATGTTAGTACTTTTTCATTACGCATATGTTCACGAATACGGTCAAATGTAACGATTGTATCGTTAATCGAGTAACCTACAATTGTTAGTACCGCTGCGATGAATGTAATATCTATTTCTAATCGTAATAAGCTTTGCGATGAAAAATGATGATACACACGTCATGCAGTAATGCAATAACACTTGTAAGCCCCCATGCGCCATTCAAATCTAAATGCTACATAGATAATAATACCTATAGAAGCATACATTAATGCAAATAATGCATTTTTAGCTAATTCTTTACCAATTACTGGAGATACAACACTTAGGTTAGCATCTTTTTGATATTTTTTTAGCAAAGTATTCTTTTTATTTCAATTGATTTATCTTGTTCAAAAGCTCTCTTTAGAATGAACTGTTGCTTGTTTTTATCTGGTGATAACACTATTTTTCATCTTTTACTTTTAAAGTTATTTAAATCTTCTTGGATTTTTCTCTACAGATAATTCTGTATTTGCAGCTACGTCTATACGAGTACCACTAGAAAAGTCAATTCCTAGGTTAAGTTTATTCATTCCTAGAAAATAGATCCTGCAATCATAATTGCAATACTTAATGCAAAGAATTTCTTCATATGTTTAGTAAAAGCAACCATTCAAATTTAGTACTTAAGTTTAATGAATTTATACCAAACTTTAGTTTCATGAATACTCTTCTTACTTACACCGAAGTAACCTGGGTGTTTGTTAAAGATATTAGAGTTTACTAATAAGCTAAGTAATAATCTAGTACCAAATACAGCAGTTATAAAAGCTGACAAGAATTGATAATAGTAACATTGTCATGAAACCTTTAACACTACTTGTACCAAAGATGAATAGTACTACTGCAGCAATAACTGTGTAAATTGCAGTCAAAGATTGTCCATAATGACTGTTTAGCTCCATCTAAATATGCTTTTTCAATGGATATCCTGCTCGTACTTCTTCTTTAATTCTTTCATACATGATGATATTAGCATCGACTGCCATACCAACCCCAAGAATTAAGGCTGCAATACCAGGAAGTGTTAATCCCTGAGATCATATTGAAGAACACTCACCGTAATATATCACGTAGGCAACCATCATTACATCTCGCTACGAATCCAGAACACGATAAATAAATAACATGAATAAGCAGATAATAGCTAAAGCTACAGCACCTGCATATACCGTTTGATGTAATGCATCAGCACCGAATTGAGCTCCTACTGAGTTAGAGTATTTCTGTTAACTTAACCGGTAGCTCCTGAATTTAATAAAGCTGCCATTTCTTTAGCTTCTTTTTACCAGTGAAGTTACCAGTGATTTGAACATCTTTAGAGTTAATAGTTTGAGCAACTTGTGGTGCAGAAACATATTTAGGTTTCTCTTTAGCAGCTTCAGCTTTGAATGAATCTCCTTCATTGAAGTCCATCCAAATAACCATTAAGTTTTGACCTTGACCTCGTTTGCTAATTTCTGATGTAATATTACCAAATTTATCAGCATCTTTTTAATTTCAAGTTAACATCTGGTTTTATTGTTTTTGATCAAAAGCCTTGAGAAGCTCCATTTTCTTCAAAATCAGAACCAAATCTAACAGTACTTTATCTTCAATATCACGAATAGTTAAGTTCGCTTGTGTTGATAAAACTTTACGAGCTGATTCTCTGGTCTTTCACCCTGCAAGTTCAACACGAATTCTAGTTTCCTGACTCAACAGTAATACCGGTTCACTTACCCCAAGTATATTAATACGTCTACTAATAGTATCAGCAGTTGCTTTAACAGCTGCTTCATCTATAGTTTGACCTTCTTTAAGAGGTTCTACTTGGTATAGTACCTCAAATCCTCCTTGAAGATCCAGTCCAAGATTTACTTTTTCAGCATTAGATTTTGATGTTAACCCTATTGATGTTAGGATAATAACTACTAATGACAGGAAAGCTATAATTCTACTGAACTTTTTCTTCTCATTTCTTCTTCCTCTCATGAAAGTTCTCCTTTATTTTATTTTTCATTGTACAATTTATAGTAATCAAATATAAAATTATTTATATGTAAATCGCTTTATATAGGTAATTAATACGCTACCTTCTAATTTATCAAATTTTCGCTAAGTTATCAAGTATTTATTTAATTTTTATAATAATCTTCTACATATTTAATAACAGAAAAATCATTATTATTTCCGATGACTTCATCACACATATTTTGAATTTCTTCTTTAGCATTACTTTGGACAAACACTCCAGCCTCTACATCGAACATTTCTTTGTCATTAAAATTATCACCAAATACTACACAATCTTCGATTGGAGAATTATAATATTCAGCTAGTTTTTCAATCGCTGTTCCTTTATTACATCCTTTAGGCATAATATCGAAGAAATCAGTCGCCGAAAAATGTTCCATCTACTTCTAGAACTCTACTTACCTCATTAAAAGAAATTCACTACTTTATCATGATCTTTAGCAATCATCATAATTTTTTTGACAATCTTCTTTGTTTTTCTTAATTTCACCTATAATGTCATCATGAATATACATTGGCGTTTTTCAGTTCCTCTGGCATATCCGCTTCAAGTTTCTTCATTCGAGCCATACTAAATGACAAATGATTACAATAAATATAATTTAATGTATACACGTGAAATTCTATCTCATCATCATTTAGTTCTTTAAACATGTTATAAATTCAATTTCTTCTATTTTTAAAAACTCTTTTTGATAAACTATTTCACCTGTTGATAAATTTCTAATTAAACTTCCATTATTAGAAATAACTACATCGTTCATCCCTAAGTTGTAATAATAATGTTAACCGCAATATCAGGTCTTCCTGTGGCAATTATGAATTTACTTCCTTTATCTTGCAGTTTTACTATTACATCTTTTCGCATTTGGTCAACTTCTTTTTATCATTTAAAAAGTTCCATCCATATCAGTAATAAACCATTTCATTAGTTATTTTTTCTCCTTTGAGAAAACTAAAAATTTACTAATAACATAATTAGCAACAAGTACTACAGAATTGAATAATAAATTACTTAAATAAGCATTCATTCCTAAGTAAATGAATAACTCAACTCCAAATACCTCTATAACAAGCGTAGATAATCGAGCTGTAAAGAATTTACTAAGTTCATAAAATATCTTCTTAAATCCTGCAGCTTTCGAATTAAATACATACTTAGCATTAACAAAATATGCAAAATAAAATCGATAATGTTATAGATATTAAATTCGCTGGTCTAACTTCCATCCCATAGTAATACAAAATAAAAGTATGTAACAACATTTACTAATGTCGTACAAACTCCAAAAGAATATGTAGTTAACTATACTTTTGTATTTAGGTTCTTTGTAAAGATCCAGCATATTAAATTTCTCATGCTATCCTCTTTATATTAAAAATTTTGCCAACACTTAATTATATACCTATAAGCAGTTTTTCAAATTTTTTTACATATAAAACTATCATAACTAAACAACATGTTTTAACTACTACATCAATATAATTTAAAAATTAAAGAGCATCTCAAGAAATGATTGAGATACTCTTTTTATATTAAAGTTACTAAATAGTTTTACATCTGGATACTTATCGCTGAACCAGTTCATTGCGAAATCATTTTCGAATAAGAATACGTAGTTATCATATAAGTCTTTAACTAAGATACTTCTTGAACTTGACATGTTCTCATTAATTGATTCTTCGTTTTCAATCCAACGAGTAGTTTTTGTCCAATACGCTCCATTACCACTTCAGTATTGTATTCATTTTTCATACGGTGCTCAAATACTTCGAAATTGTAGCTGACCTACTGCTCCTAGGATAATTTGGTTCGTATGTAATGTTTTATAGTATTGAATAGCTCCTTCTTGTACAAGTTGCTCAACACCTTTGTGGAAGTGTTTTTGTTTCAGTACGTTTTTCGCAGAAACTTTTACGAATATTTCAGGCGTAAATGAAGGAAGTGCTTCAAATTCAACTTTTTTATTTTTGATAAAGTGTATCACCAATTTGATAGTTTCCACTATCGTAAAGATCGATAATATCTCCTGCATAAGCTACATCTACAGTAGCCTTATCATCTGCCATAAAATTAGTTGAACGTGAAATTTTTAATTTTTTCCCAGTTCTTGCTAAATTTACATCCATACCACGGTTGAATTCACCTGAACACACACGTAAGAATGCAATTCTGTCACGGTGTTTAGGGTCCATATTGGCTTGAATTTTTGAAGATAAATCCTGAAAAATCTTCACCTGTTGGTTGGATATCTTCTTCATTAACTCCACGACGACCTTTTTGGTGTTGGAGCATTATCTACGTAGTAGTTTAAGAAACTTTCTACTCCAAATGATGACAATGCAGAACCGAAGAATACCGGTGTTTGTTCACCTTTTAATTGTTTATCATAGTCGTAGTCAACACCTGCTTCAGTTATAAGAATCATGTCCTCTACACATTTTTGATACATAGTATCTTGAGCAAGCGGATTATCATCTACGATATTATACTCTTCATCTAATCTCTACGAAATCACTGTCTTCTTTTAAACGGCTCGATGAAATGATTTTTCTATCCATAATACCGAAGAAGTTTTTGTCCCATACTACAGGAAGATTCATCGGATATGTTTCTATTTCTAATTTTTCTTCAATTTCCTCTAATAATTCTAATGGATCTTTAATTTCACGGTCAACTTTGTTGATAAATGTAAAGATTGGAATACCACGCATGCGACATACTTTGAAAAGTTTTAATGTCTGAGCCTCAATCCCTTTCGCTCCGTCAATTACCATTACAGCACTGTCTACAGCCATAAGTGTACGATATGTATCCTCTGAGAAATCTTCGTGCCCTGGCGTGTCTAGAATATTGATAATTTGTTATCATAATCAAGTTGCATTACTGATGAAGTTACAGAGATACCACGTTGTTTCTCAATATCCATCCAGTCACTTTTGCATATTTCCCTGTCTTTTTACCTTTTACTGTTCCTGCTTCACGAATAGCTCCACCAAATAATAGTAATTTTCTCCGTTAATGTTGTTTTACCGGCATCGGGGTGAGAGATAATCACAATGTTCTTCTTTTTCTACTTGTTCTCTAATTTTTCTACCACGTTATTTTCCTTTCATTTTTATTTAATATTAAATTTCTTTTCGCTTCTTCTACTGCAACGATTGGATCTGAGTGCCAAACTTTTTACCACCTTGGAAAGAAATTTCATAATCTTCACGTCCTTTTGATGCTAAAATTACTACATCTCCAGGTTCAGAAAGTTCAATTATTCGTTTAACAGCATCAGTTCTAAACCATACTTTTTCATAATTTTTATGAGTCATTCCTTTTTCGATTGATCCCATAAGAACTTCTACATCTTCATCACGAGGACTATCAGTTGTAATAACAACATAATCTGCTTCTGAGATAATTTCACCAATTAATGGTCCTTTAGAAATATCACGTCCACCACCCATTCCAGTTACAAGAAGAGTTCGTTTCCCTTTTCTCATCTCACGAGTTGCTTCTAATAATTTTTCATATCCATCTGGAGTATGTGCAAAGTCACTTATAATATCAATCGGTAATTCATCTCCTATGATTTCCATTCGACCGTATAGTGCTCCAAGTTTAGGTAAAATAGCGACTAGCTGTTCAACACTATAACCTTTTACCCACACAGCAATAAGAGCAGCAAGAACATTACTTACCATGAAGTCTCCGATATAATTAGTAGTACACTCAAATGTTCCTTCGGGAGAATTTAGTGTAAAACTTGTTTTATAAACTTTATCCTCTTTATATTGCTTTTTTATATTATAAGCATAAAAATCTGCAGTTTCATCAACTATTGAGTAATTTATTTCTTGTTGATATAAACATTTTTGAAATAACTTTATAGTAACTATCGTCTTTATTCAAGACACCATATTTAGCTTCTGATAAATTATTTCCTAATGTTGAAAATAATAAACTCTTGTCATAAGCATAAGTCTGCATGTCCTCATGGAAATCTAAATGTTCATGTGTTAGGTTCGTGAATATCGCAACATCTATATCTACGTTATAAATACGACCTAATGCCATCGCATGTGATGATGCTTCGAATGCTAGGTTTTTTATATTATCTCGACGTAATTCACCTATCTGATTATGTAATGTTACTACATCAGGAGTAGTGTTACCGAAATAAACTGGTTCTGCATCGTTTTTCCCAAAACCATTCGTTCCTATATAAGCACTGCTTTCTCCTAAAGTCCTTAACATATTATGTACCAATGTTGAAATACTAGTTTTACCATTTGTTCCAGTTACAGCAACAGTATGCACATTAGAACCTTCGTTAATTTTTCTTAGCAATCATACTAGCAACTTTTTCAATTTCATGCTCTTTAATAACAATCACAGCACAGTTTTCTACATTATAATTTTCATAACGGCTCGCAATTACTAATGCTGCACCTTGTTCAATTACCTTTTCTATATAATTATGACCATCTACCGTATATCCTTTTTATAGCGACAAATACGTCTCCTTCTCCCTACTTTTCTAGAATCTTGAGATATATTGTTTACATTTTCTGGTAAATTTCCATAAATAGTTTTTACTTTTTATATTATCAATAATATCTAATATATTCATACTATCTACCTTTTTCTTATTTTTCTAACTACTAAATTATACCACGCATGAAACTATTACTCAACCAACAGGTAATTATTTTATCTAGTAGTGACACAAAAATCATGATTTTAAAAAATCAATTTTGAAGAATTATCCAAGCGAAGTTTACTAGTTATCTAAAAACTTTTTATACAGTCTATTTAGGGTATCAAAAACACTGCATCTATGAGTTTTATTCAAAACTTTTTAAAATTTTGAATTTTTGTTTTATTCTCATTTTTAATCATTCACTCTAGATTACGACATTATATTTCTGTTATGTTGATAATTAATAAAAACTAGTGTAATATATATAAGAAATCATTTTTAAAAAAGAAACTAAAAAGGAGCTACAATGGAACACGAAATTATTTCAGAAATTTTGACTCATATAGCTAATAATAATATTAATAAAGATTACTTTTTCAAATATTCGCAATAAAGAATTAGAACTGGATAAAGTTATTGGTAAATTAGTTACTATTAAAGAAAGTATTAATTTACAGCTAGAATACAGATATAAAAGAATAATAAAACACTCTAAATATAGTTACTACAGATTCTTCAAAGCATTGAGAATTGATCAAAGAACTTTTTAAAATTAGCAAAAGATATTAAATGTTGTTACCATAGATGAAAAATATCAATATTAAAAATTTCAAAAAATTCAAAAATTAGTGTAAATAGAAAGAAAATGGCTACTAAAGCTATTTCATTTGAACATAATAAGAAAAAGACTACTTCATAGATGAAAAAACAAAAATATCCATTTTTAGTTGATCTTGGAATTCAAAAATAAAGACGGTAAGGTTGTTAAAAAGTAAAGTACAATAAATTCAAACAGATAAATAAATACCTTGAATTTATTAAACAAGCTACTACTCAATTAAATTCTAATAAACAGATTACAATTTTTAGACTTTGGTAGTGGTAAAAGTTACCTAACATTTTCTACTTATTGTTATTTAACTGAGGGTTCTTAATATGAATGTTAAGATTGTTGGAATAGATCTTAAAAAGAAGTTATTGAACATTGTAATAATATCGCTAAAAACTTAATTTCACTAATCTAAGTTTCATTTACGGCGATGTCATTGATTACGAAAAATAAAGATGAGATAGATATGAGTTTATTAGTCTACATGCATGTAATACTGCGACTGACATAGCTATTCTAAAAAGCTCTTGGTTGGAAAGCAAAAGTATTCTTCGTAGTTCCTTGTTGCCAAAAAGTCAACAGTCAACAATGACTGAATTTCTTCCATTTATGTTAAAACATGGGAATCGTAAAAGAAAATTCTCTACATTCTTACAGATTCTGTTCGTAGTGAAGTCTTTAGAAGCATTCGGATATAAATCTGATATCGTTGAGTTTATCTCAGCTGAAAACTTACCTAAAAATCAACTTATCGCGCATATAAAAACTACAAATAATGTAGACAAAGATAAATTATCTAATATTGAAAAATTCACAACATCTTTAAATGTGAAGATGTTCTTATTAGATGAAGTAAAAATTAATATAAAGAATAAAAGCATTAGCCCTCACTGAGAGCCAATGCTTTTCTATTTTAAGATTATAGATTCACTAAAATCGTAAACTTTACCTTTTTGTCTATTTGGTAATACAGCCGCAATTACTAAGCAAACTACTGCTGGTACTAACCATTCTAAACTTTGAGCTGCTAGAGGAAGTTTTGCGATTAAACTACTTAAAGCCGCTACTTTAAATGTGCTTCCTACTACTGAAAGGATAGAGATTAATGTAACTACTGCCATTGTTAATTGCATTCCCTAATTTAGATAACGCAACGTATTTGTTAACTAATAACAATTAATACTAATGCAATTGTGATTGGATATAAGAATAATAGCATTGGTACTGAGAATTGGATAACACTTTGTAATCCAACGTTTGCGATAGCAAATCCTACAACTGTGAATAATGTAGCATACGTTTTTGTATGAAAGTTGTGAATTTTTGTTAAAGAATTCTGAAGTTGCCACGATTAATCCTACTGTTGTAGTGAAACAAGTAAATTACCATGATTCCTAAGAACATACTTGAAGTTACCGAATAATTGACGTGCTGATTCAGATAGTACATATGCACCTTTGTTAACTTTAGGATTAGCTAGTACCTCTGCAGGGACTGCAAATTTGTTACCTAATAATCCTAATCCAACGTATAGGATACTGAATCCAATTCCAGTTGCAATACCAGCAATCCATACCTAGATAAAATTCTTTTTATCCTTGAAACCTAATTGTTTTAGAGCGCTCATTGCAATGATACAGAATGCTACTGAAGCAAGTGCATCAAGTGTATTGTATCCTCGATAAATCCTGTACCGAATGCTAAACGCACTAGTTGCATAAGTTTTAGCAGCTTCACCTGTTGAGTTGAATTTAGCAACTCCTAAGATTACTAAAATTACGATTAATAAAGCAAAAATAGGTGTTAAAACTTTACCTACACTATTTAAAAATCTTAGTTGGTTTACCGCTAATAAGAACGCACATATAAAATAAATAATTGTAAAAATTAATAACCATGGTAAACTACTTCCAGCTACAACTGGAGCTATCCCAATATCAAATGCAGTTGCTGCAGTTCTTGGAATCATAAAAAGTGGTCCAATTGATAAATAAAAGTAAAACTAAACGCTGTTGAGAATAATGGTGAAATCGTCCATCTCTGCTCCATACCCATTTGGATTAAGTGCCCTACGATAAGTGTAACAATCGCATACCTACTCCTGAAACAACAAATCCTAAAATTGCTGGCCAAAAGTTTCCACCTGCACTTACTCCCAGTGCTGGTGGAAAAGATTAAATTCAGCACCAAAAAGATACCAAATAATAACAATCCGGTTAATAAACCTTTTTCATATATATATTTCCTTTCTTAATTTATATAGTATATCTATAATACTATATCTCCTGATAAAAACAAATATTTTTGAAAATATTTTAGATTTTTGTAAGGTTATCAGATAATTTTATAATAAAAGACAAACGAATTCAATTTTTATTCTTGAATTCGTTTTTGTATATATACGTGTAACCAAAGTAATTGGATTACAAATAATATAGCAAAGATATACATTAATGGATGAATATACTTTCCATTTGTTTTAGATAATTTTAATACTACCAAAAGATAAATCACAATGCAATACCATCATTAATTGAACCTGTAGTGGAATACCTACAATTGTTACGAATGCTGGGAAAGCTTCTGTGATATCAGACCAATCAATCTTAGCAATGCTTTCCATCATGACCATGATCCAATGATGATTAATGCTGGTGATGTAATAGCGGTACTGAAGCTAAGCTGCTTGCAAGAGGAAATAGAAAATTGAGATTACAACTAGAAACTTGTTGTTAAGCTGTAAGACCTGTACGTCCTCCATTAGCAACCCTGCAGAAGATTCAATATAAAGCTGAGTTGGAGTAGTTCGAACATAGATCCTGCTAATGAAGCAAATGAGTCAGCTAATAAAAGCTTCTTTAGCTTTTTCCATTTTTCCATTTTTAATTAATCCTGCTTGATCTAGTTACTGCGACCATTGTACCGTAGTATCAAATAATGTTACCGATTAAAATGTGAATACTATTCCGTATAATCCTAATTGTAAGGCATTAATACTTTCATTAACTGGATTATATAGTAGCTTAGATCCATGTGAGGAATTCCAAAAACTTTTTCTACCCTAACATTTCCTGTAAAGTATGAAATAATAGCAACTACTGCCATTCCAATGAAAATAGCACTCTTTTTACTTCTAAAGCTAATAGAACAAGGATAATAAAGATACCTAGAATTGTCATATAAGTTAAGCTAGATTTTTTAAATCTCTCTAATGAAAGGAAGTTGTGTGGATTTGCTACAATAAGCGAAGAGTTTTAAGCCCTAAGAATGCGATAAATAATCCAATTGCTGCTGAGAATCCCATGTCTTAAATTATTAGGAATTGAATCAATTAAACTTTCACGGAATTTTGTTGCTGATAAAATTACAAAAATAACAGCTCTAAAAACACAGTTGCTAATAAGGTTTTATAGTTATAACCTGATGTTGCAGCTAGTGTTGCAAAATATGAGTTTATCCCCATACCAGGTGCAACTACTATTGGATAATTCGCTGCTAATGCCGCATAATTAAAGTACCAACTAAAATTGCGATTATTTAGTCAGCTGTAAATACTCTATCTAGTGGAATACCTGCTGCTGATAATACAGCTGGATTTACTACTAAATATAACTCATAGAGAAAAATGTAATCAAACCAGAAACAACTTCGGGTTCTAGTTAATATTATTCTCTTTTAATTTAAAAAGACGTTCTAACATAAATAGAAAAATTCTCTCAGTTTTTATTAATGCTTAAGCACATAAATTATAATATACGTTTCATCTCTAAAAAGTCAAGAACTTTTATTTTTAAAGTTCATATTTTCCATAGATATTTAATATTTTTACATTAATCTTTAATAAAATATATATCTCTCATTTTAAAAACATGAAAGTTTACATAAACAAACATTCGTTTTTATACGAACTTTAACTTTATTTTCATCTATAAAAATTCGACTGAAAATAAATAAAAATTCTTTAAACACTATACTCTCATAACTCATTTAAAGAACTTTTGATGTTATTTTGTATCCTCTGGAATAACTCCCCATTAATTTTAACAATTTATCCCATTCAAAAGCATCTGCAAAGCATGATGAGCACTAAAATAGATAAAACCATCTTTGTAATTGGAAAATCATAATAATCTAAAAAGAAAAATCTTAAAAATAACAAATAATAGTGAAACAGGCTATCTTAAATGCTTTTTCACCTGATACTTTCACATTAAAAACTATCATAACTATAGGAATTAAACTCCAACTTGAAAAACTATCCATTATATTCATAATTCATCCTCCTTATTACATAACTCAAATAACAACACAAATTCACAGCTATATACTACCTATATTTTTACCATATAGTAAACATAAAGTAAAACGTTTACAGATGGTTGAATCCTTCTTTCATGCTCTTTACATGTCTATGAAACCATATTTATATGAAAAATATCACTAGAAAATTAATTTTATTTCTAGTGATATTTTACTATATTATAATATTTTTGAGAAGAATTCTTTTGTTCTTTCTTCTTTAGGATTATCAAATACTTTCTGATGGTGTTCTTGTTCTAATACTACTCCACCATCCATGAAGATTACTTTATCCACAACTTCTTTTGCAAAAGTTCATTTCATGAGTAACTATTAACATAGTTAATCCTTCTTCTGAAAAGCTCTTTAATTACATCTAGTACTTCTTTTACCATCTCGGATCAAGAGCACTTGTTGGTTCATCGAATAGTAATACTTCTGGTGAGTTAGCTAAAGCACGAGCTATCGCAACACGTTGTTTTGTCCACCCTGAAAGACTATTTGGATAAACATCTTTCTTGTCTTCTAATCCAACTCTCTTTAATAATTCAACTGCTTTTTATCTCTATATTTTCAGTAGTATCATCTCCAATGTTTTGGAGCAAGTGTAATATTTTCTAGTACACTCATATTTGAGATAAATTAAAAGTTTTTGGAATACCATTTCCCACTTTTTCTAAATTTATTGATATTTTGTTTGATAATATCTTCTTGTTGTATAAAAATCTGTCCACCTGTGAGGTGTTTCTAATAAGTTCACACAACGTAACGCAGTGCTCTTTCCACTACCACTTGAACCTAGAATTACGATTTTCTCCCCTTTTTCAACACTGATGTTTACACCTTTTTACTTCTAATTTCCGAATATGTAAATCTTTTATTTCTAATAACAATTTCTTCACCTACTTTCAGTTAATCTCTAAACGTTTTACCAATAGTGATAATATTGATGTAATTATAAAATATATTGCAGCAGCTACTAAGTATGGACCAAACGTCTGGTATGTAGCATTTTTACAGTATTTGCTGTAAACATGATATCTGCTACTCCTACAAAGTAAACTATTGAAGATTCTTTTACTAATGAAATAAATTCATTCCCTAAAGCTGGTAAGCTATAGAAGCTTGTGGTAGATGATTAATTTCATAGTTTGGAAAATAATCTAATCCTAAAGAACGTCCTGCTTCCATTTGTCCTTTATCAATGGCTAAAATTCCTGAACGGAATATTTCACTGTATATGCTCAGAGTTAATTGAAGAGCAATTATCGCTGACATAAATGGCGTGAATGAAATACCAATTTCTGGTAGTCGAGAATAGATAATCATAATTTGCACTAATATTGGGAGTATTTCTAATTGTTCCACATATTGCTGCTATTACATTAAGTACTTTAAAAGTACTAATTTTTGCTAAACATACTACAATTCCAAGTATTAATCCTACTAATAATGCTATAAGTGAGCAACCTTTAACGTTGTTACGTAGCTTCTAAATACATCGTGTAATAATTTGGAAGAAAATCAAACATTCTATTTTATACCTCTCTTTTTATTCGCTTTGTGCAGCAACTTTTAGTCATGTTATCAAGCTCTTTTTCAAATGCTTTTTGATCTTGAATTTCTTTAATTACGCATTTACTTGTTCTAATAATTCTTTGTTACTATCATTTTTCCTTTTTGACAATTGCCATACCAGTTGCTTCTGGATCGTTATCTGCAGTAAATGAACTAATTTTAATATCAGTGATTTGTTCATTGCAATTTTACGCAACGTCATCTGGAATTAATACTGCATCAATTTTTATTTTTAAGATCTTCGTAATAAGCTTGGTACATCAGTTAACGCTTGGATATTTTTATCATCCATTTTTAGTTGTTCTTTAGCATAAGTTTCATATGTTGAACCTTTTTGGACACCGATGTTTTTAAGATCAGCTACAGATTTGATTTCTTCACTACTCTTTATTTACTACAAAAATACCTTTACTTGTGTAATAATCATCGAGAAAATCAACCGCTTTTTCTTTCCTCTGTTGGTTACGCAGAGTTACCATATCAACTTTATTAGCATTTAATGACTGCAATTAATGAGATCGAGATACCATTTTGTTGAATTTCAACTTGAACACTAATTTTGCAGCAACTTGCTCTGCTAAGTAAATATCAGCTTCAACAACTATTACCATTTTCTGTTGTTAAAACTCCTACGGAGGATAGTCTGGGAGAAAACTCTTATATACTATTTTATTTTTCTCTTTAACTTCTTGTAATTTGTTTTTGTGTTACTACTTGAGCATGCTGTTAATATAACTACTGTAATAATTGATGTAATGAATAATACTAATTTTTTCATTGTCTTGTCTCCTTTTTCTTTTCATTCCATTATACAACAATGAGAAAGAACAAATTATAAATAAAAACTCCTTGCAGCTAGTTATCCTAGCTACAAAGGAACAATTTTCATGAGTGCCACTCTTTTTGATATACTAAATCTAGAAACATACCGTCCATGGTCTGTATATAGAGGTCCGATATAATAGTCTTTTTATAATTTCCTAAGAAACTATAAAAGACGAAATCAATCCCGCGTTGCCACTTTTTCTTGGTATTTTAGCATACCCACTCCAATCTCTTTAAAGGCAGAGTTGCAATTATTTAATAATTGCCTAAAAAAGTGCGTTCATCTAGAAAAATTACTAACCTCACACCAACGTTAGCTCGCTAAAAATTTTTACCAAATTACTATTCTTTTTCTAAGGTTTTAGTTTTATTGTGATTATTTTTACACCTTAAGTATTTTTCTTGTCAAGTAAAAATTATTATATATATTTTCATTCTTATGTATTATAAAAATGGGCTGACCAAAAGTCCTAAAAATGTAACAAAGTTCAGATGAGAACTCATAGACTGCAGTGGTTTATTGATATCTAAAATTCGCTTTATAAAAAGCTTTTTAGATATCTAATAAACTGTCGGTGACTCGACAAAATCGATTTTTGATGTGTACCCAAAATTCTGGACACATATATATTTAGTTTATACAAGTGGATGTTATCCTCATATTGTACAGGTGACATCCATTTTTGTTTTCTGATTGAATTCTCTTGTTGTTGTAATAATCTATATGTTCATATACAGCTTTACTAAACTCTTCAAATGACATATAAACCTTTTCATAACCGTAATATATCTCCGTCTTCATTCTTCCAAAAATGATTCCATGATACTATTATCATAACAATTTCCTTTCTAGACATCGATTGAATGATTCCATGTTTTTAACTCACTTCTATAGTGTGAATGTTGATATTGCCACCCTTGATCCGAATGCATAATTAATCCTTCTGTTTTTGGAAATTTATTAAATGCTTTTTCTAACATCCTTTTTATCTGATTTAAATCTGGATGTAAAGATAAATCATATGATATTATTTCATTTGTATGCATATCTAGAATCGCTGAAAAATAGCACTTTTCCCATGAAAAATTAAATTGTGATACATCTGTAGTCCATTTCTGTAACGGAGCAGTTGCACTAAAAATCTCGATTTATTATATTATTAGCGACTTTTCTATTGTTCCTTTTATATGAGTGATATCTTTCTTTTAGGACGTTTCCTTTCAATCCTTCTTTATGCATAAGACTTTGTACACGTTTATGATTTATTTTAAAAACCTCTATTAATTAGTTCGTTGTGAACTCTACGGACACCATATAGTCCTTTATTTTTCGGTAAAAATAATTTTAATTTCTTTTTAACACTGGTTCATTACGAATAGCCACAGCGTCTAAATCTCCCTTATTTACTAAATAATAATATGTTGATTTTTGCCATTCCTATTGCTTGTAAAAGACATTTTAATTGGTATCCTTTTTCTCTAAGTTCTTTTATGATCGCTGCTTTTTCGCTTGAGTTGCGCAGCCCATTTTTCTCGCCTCAAGGCTATTAATTTTATTACTTCTGTTTCTGCTTTAATATTTTCGATTTCTTTTTTTATAAATTGATTTTTCTTCACGTAATCTAGTGATTCTTCTCTTTCTGATTCTTTTTAATGGTTTTAGGGACTTCTATTTTCTTTCATGATAGGTACCTTTCTTGGTCTTCCTTTCTTCTCATCTACAAGTCCATTATAACCTTTTTCTTTATATTTTGAACCCAATTATATAATATCCTATAGTTAATTCTATTCTCTAATGCATGGAATTATATGAATAACCGGCTAAAATTTTTGGAAACTAATACTAGTTTTTCTTCTGGCTTCCACTTTTTATGATTTTAGGTCGTAAGGCGCTCGCTCCTAATGAATCGACCATTCTTTTCCATTTCCTAATAGTATCTCTAAATTTCCTAGTGGTTTATTCCACTAGGTGTATCTGGATATTCTCCGCTCTCATGCTATCTCAACACATTTTACTTTAAATTCATAACTGTAACGCATTAAAAATACCCACTTTTCACTGGCTTGTCCAGTAAAAGTACATATCATTCTACGAAATCACGATTTTTGAGTCACTCCCATTGAGTTCTTTTACTACTTTCGAAAAATTGTTTATTTAATAGATTATACAATGTTTTGCATGTACTCCTGTAGCACCTTTTGGAAGATATTTTTCCACTTTTGATAAATATGCTGTTCCCGCTATATCTAAGTGAATCCACGGAACATTGTTCGCTTTACAGAAGTTTTCTATGAATAATCCCGCAGTTATTGTTCTCAGTCTTCCTCCTGTGTTTTTACATCAGCTATGAAGATTTATTTAATTCTCTGAAGCTATCATCAGCTGGCATTTGCAGCCTCTCTCCCCTTCTTTTCGCTGCTTTGCAGTTCGTTATAGAATTCTTGGTTGTTTGTTACTGCCTGTGCTATGAGTTCCTAATGCTACAGCATGCCCCAGTTAATGTGTACTGAGTCTGTTACTTTTGCTAACTTTTAATTTTTCATTTTGCAGTAGCATAGTATACTGGGAATCTGCTGAGAATGCGCCCTTCTGCATCTGTATTTAATACTTCTACAGTTTTTCATGAAAGTGTTGAAATTACATCACCTGGTTTATAAGAACCACCAGCTATCATGTTTTCATGCCCAACAACTGCAATTACATTAGTTTTAATTTTTCTAGGTCACAACTGGTTTCATTGTTCCAGTGGAATTCCTACCCACCCATATCACAGTGCATTATGTGCCACTACTGCCAGCTGTAGGTTTAATTGGGTAACCACCTGGTCATAGTTACACTTGCCTACTAATCCAACTACTTCTTTCCTCTGGATTGTTTAAGTGTTTCATAACAATAAATCTTGGTTTCTATCTGATCCGTCTACTGCTAATAACCCTTTTTAATCCTAATTCTTCACATTGTTTTTCATCGTAAACTTCTGCTTCAACACCTAATGCTGAATAATTCCTTACTAGCAATATTAGCAAGGTTTCTGGATATAAGTACTCTGCTCTTTCATTTACTAGATCACGTGGGAAAGATACTCCACTCATAATATCACGAGCTTCATTTACTACCTCTTCTAAATTCTCTAGATTTTTCCTTCTGTAGATAAATTAATCGTAATTTCTGGAATTCTTTTCTGTCTGATTTATACTTATCAAATTTATAAGTTGCATGTAATGCCTTCAACTACAGCATTTACAAGCTTTTCGGTTGAGCACTCTCCTTTTAGAGTAAAGTAACAAATACTTCTAATTCTTTGTTTTCTTTCTAATACGCTAACTAGTTTAAGAGAATACTTCTCGTACCATATGCTCTACTAGTTCTTCTCCTAATCCTAAAAAGTATTTGCTTTTCTCCATTAAAAGGGAGATTAGCATATTATACTTCACTAAGTTTTCAGAGAATAATTCTCTTTCTTTTGATATTCTAATAACTTACTTTCGTCTATACTTCATTTTTCAAATATTGGTGTTACTTTTACCTGCTTGTTTTATAGTAAAAATTTCATAATTTTTCACCTCGTACTAGTACGTCCCTTATATCTTATATTTTCTAAAATTTGTTTGGCTACTTCCTTAGCTTCCAATACTGTATTTTCAGAGTTGTACCTTTTTAGACTTCCTATAATGAATACATTCGGATATTCTTTTTCATATAATCATTAAAACTTGTTTTATATTTTTATTATATTTCTTACAGTGAAATCTATAATTATCTTTCACCCTTACTTACATAGTATCTACTTACTTTACCTATCGTTCCCATGGACTTTAGTCAATTCTTTTTCAATTATTTCGATTATTTCAGAATCGCTTTTATCCATTAACTCACTAACCGCTTCTTCTCTGTTATACAAGCTCTAACTTCTATTTGCATACCACTCATTTTAATATCCAGTCCACGTATTACTTACGTACTCTAACTTTTGTAACATATTCACTGTCATCTTTCGGAAAAATTATTTCTCCAATTTCACGATTAATATGTAATTCATCTCTCTTATAAACAAGCGTGACCACTATGTTGAAACATATTTCATATCTGAATAATTCAATTTTTCATCTTCATTTAAACCACGGTAAAAATTCTTTTGATTTAGTGTAACGTATTACATAGTCATAATAATATATACTACCATTTGAATGAACTAGATGCTTATCACCTCTATTTTTCAACCTTACGGTTTAACTCTAAAAATACTTTTATCTGAAAAATTCGGTCTAGAGTCTCTATAAATGATTTTAAAAAGTAAATTTTTAGTCTGTATTCTGGACCTGACAATGTCATATCTATAACGTTTCTATCATACCTTATCTTCTAAAATTTTATTAATATCTTCTTTTGATTGTCCATGATAGTTCCGGCATTAAACTTACCATACTTTGCTAGAAATATCTGCTTGCATAATGACTTGTCAATAAAGGCTCAGTAACGTATCATAAATTTTCTCATTGATTATAACTTTATTCTTCAACTATCGTAGTTTCCTTTATATCTGTCTTCTAAAGTATTATACATATTATACATAATGAGATGAGTTTTCTTTATGCAAAGGTGAATACGTCTGACAATAACAACTCTCTTTTTATCTAAAAGGTGCGTAAAGCATTTTCTGGTAGTGCCATTGCACCTTCTTTTGTAAAAATACTTTTAGTCATACCACTTTTATTAGAATATCGATGCAGACCTAGTTCCTATCATTGAGTAAAATAGTACACCTTGTTCGCTAATTGAATTATACCATCCATTATCGCCGTTCCTGACCCTAACTGAAATTTCCCAAACCTATCATTAGCAAATTCTATATCTCTTTCTAATAAAATCAATATTGAGACTTTCTTGAGTTTGCTCCTGAGAATTTATCTAGAAAATAGCTGCAGCTCACTCCTGATAAATCTCACTCCTGTATTATTGCTATGTTTTTCATGATATTACCTTCTATTTTACTTTTTCAATAAAATCTTAGCTATAATATTAGCTTCAAAACTACCAGTAATAATTATAACTATAGTCGTTCCTTCAAAATTACTACTAAATAATCGTTGCAAATAATGCAAGTAATATTGTTCAGTATTAGCACCATTACAACGGTTAATAATTTCTTAAAGCTATCGATTTTGATACTTTCATCAACTGGTAATATACTATGCCAGGCCCTTATTACTCATCTGTTTATATGAGAGGATCAAGCTGGATAATTGTTAGATAGCTATAAGATATTATAACTACTGCACTAACATAAGAAGTTTTCAAAACTAAAAATTATTAATCCTGATAATAGCATAATGCCTAAAAGCTAAAAATACTGCATGTGCCTGTCTTAAAAGACCTCTAATAATAATATTTGAAACTATTTTTCTTTAGTGAAATTGTCTTTAGTTAATTTAGGTAATAATGCGTCAAAATAGTTTTTCTTCTAGCTACTGCAGCTATGAATTTGCATCCACAAAACATATTCCGATTTCAAGTAACTCTCCATACGATGCTTATGCATACTCAGCCAGCTTCATTTCCATTTAACAACTAAGCATTTTCTTGATCTTCTGAACTCTTTGAGCCCGTAGAATTCTGATAACATAGTATGCGCAGAATGCCAAGCTAATTACACAGCCACTATCAGCATATGAATGTAAGTATTAGTATGAATACTGCAATTATCTGTATAAAAGTCACTATAGAATTGTAAAAATGATCCAAATAATTTCTTTGTAGTGACTAACTTGGGCGTATAGTACGTGTTTAATACAATTACCTGCATAAGCGGTAAACATGTAACGATAATGGTATCAGTGTCCAATAATACTAGTAATGAGGCTTAACTGCAAAATAAAAGATGACAAACGCTATCATGTGTGTTACCGATACATTTCACCAACGGATTTTCACCACCAACGTTTTATAATTGTAACGTACGTAACCC